>VTLG01009450.1_pt1 | contig 33032 bp, 49 predicted proteins | sample 4694571 | NCBI WGS metagenome assembly VTLG01 (sample SAMN12604809, study PRJNA352737) | marine metagenome | biome: ENVO:00000447; feature: ENVO:00000209|ENVO:00000569|ENVO:01000036; material: ENVO:00002151; isolation source: viral sequences binned using virsorter ...
GTTAATTTAAACTTTTCACCTACTTCTGATTCTTTTATTTTTTTTAGTCGCATTTGGTTTCTAACAAACAATGCCCATATTTTTTTACATTGTCTTTTAACTGCCCAATGCTTTCTATCTAATTGATTTCTTGATTCCACTTTGTGTGGTATTGTTAATATATCACTATCATTATTATTCATTTTATAATCCTTCTAATATCTTTTAAATCTTTATTATCAACTTCATAATTATCTGTTGCTACTACCATTGTATCATTAGTTCCTCTATTTCTTATTGTTCCTTTAGAATAAAGTTTTCCAATTTCTTTTAGTTCATCTTTCCATATCCAACCACAAAATTCAATACAACTTGTTTTTTTATTTATAGAATTAAATATTAAAATATCACACATATAATGCTCTTGTATTTTTGGAAAGTTATTGGTGTAAAAAAATGTAGTATATAAATTTCTTCCCATTGTCTTTACATCTATTGTTATATTATTATATCTAATATCTACACCACCATCAAATCCATTTTCTTTTGTATCTAAATCAGGATAATAACCAAGTAATAGATTATGTGTTTCTAACTCACCTATTAATCCAGTATATTGTTTTTCTTTGTTACCATCATATACACCTCTATTTGCTAAATTATTATGCTTTAAATATTCCCAACACTTAATCTTTATTTCTTCATTAATCTTTCTTATAATTGGATTATAATTATTCATCAAAACAACTTACCACAATTTTGTTTTACTTGCTTTACGTTTTTCATTGTATTTATTCATAAATTTTCTATTACAGGGTTTACATCTTGCTTTAGTTGTGCCATTGTTTCTTAATCTATTATTTTCAGTTAATAATTCTTTACAATCTTTACAATGTGTTCTTCTTTTATAAGTTTTTCTTTTAGGTAAGGTGATCATTTATTTGTTGGTTTTAATTTATCACCACAACATCTACTATCTTCTGTTGCTGGATATTTATAAAAATCTGATACATTACATTTACTACAATATGCAATTCTATTATATCCAGTTGCATCTAATTTAAATTCTTCATTTTTATGTTTTGTAATAGGTTTCCATTCTTGTTGATTCTTGATCCATCTTTGCAATCTTCTTTTAATATCAAATGTTTTTTGCATTTCATATTTCATCTTTGTGCCACCCATATTTCTTTCTGTCCAATAACTGCAAAATTCATCTATAACATCTTGTGGTGCTTGTGGATTTGTTTTTTTATTTTCTTCAATAACTAAATTAATAAATTTTTGTTCTTTATTATCATTATTATCATTATTTAAATTATTATCATTATTGTTTGTTTTTGATTGCAGTTTACTTGCAGTTTGATTCCGTTTTGGTTGCAGTTTGGTATCAGTTTGTAATTGTTGTAACTCTTTATAATTGTTAATAGTTATCATAGTTGAAATTGCATTAGATTTAACTTCAATCATATCATCATCTTGTAGTAGTTTTAAAAAAGAACGTAACCTTGAAATACCCCAATTAAACTCCTTCATTAACTTCTTTTGTGATGTTAAAAAACTACCTGTTTTAATCTTAATTAACTGATTACCAATTACAACTTTATTATCTTTATGGTTTGCTTTTAATAACATATAAACAAATGCTTCAAACCTACTATAAGTTCTGGATCTTGATAATATTGGATTATCTAATATTTTTCTATGTAAACTAATCCAACCTTTCATAATTTAACCCCTGTAACTCTATAAATGGCATCTCTATGTTTTTTTGATGGATAATGTTTTAAATCTATCCAACCTTTTACAGCAGCAGGTGAAACATTACAATGCCTTGCTAACCAACTCATTGTTCTTTCATTATCAATTAAAAATAACTTTACTTCATACATTGTATTAAAATTTTCCATAATATTTCCTTTATTTTAGGGAAGGAAGTGATGGCTATGTGAGTAACTTACGTTGGTATTGTGGATTTAGCCACCACTCCCTATTTTTATCATCTGCACTTAATTTAAAATGGTATTCCTTCATCTTTATCAGCATAATCATTTGATGTATGTAATCTATCTACTTCACTCATACCGCCAATCATTCTTTTAGGTGTATCACCTTTTTTATATGCTGATATTGCAAGATCATTCAACTTTGATCTTGTTTCTTTATCTGCCCAAACTGTATCATTATAATTACCATCTTTATCTTGTTGTGATGGCATTGATGCAAATAAACCATTGATCCCTTCAACTAACTTGAATCCTTTGATTGTTAAACCACCTACTGTAACATCAAAAAATGCTTTAACTTTACCCCATTCACCAGTTTTTATTCTTCCTATTTTCATTTGTTCTCCTGTTTTTTAAAATCATCTGCTTCTACTTCACTATATACACCATATTGATAAGCATTAATAAGTTTTAATACTCCTCTAGATATTCCACGTTTTTCTGCCATAGATCCATAATAGTTGTTTTTACTATTTCTATTATCTGCTTCACCTACTGATGTAACACTATCTATAACATTACCATCTTTATCTTCTTTTACCATTGTTACTAAAAATCTACAACTAGTATCTGATTGATAAATTGGTTCTAATCTTGATAATTTAATATTTTCAATTAGTGCAATTTTAGTTATTGCATCAAATGTTAATATCCAATTATCGTGGCATTTCCATACATCTACTTTGCCATCTAACTTATACTTTTTACCTAGTTCTGCTATTGTCATTCTTCCTCCTCTATTTCAAATGTGCAATTATCTCTACAATGTGAGCAAATTCCAGCAGGATCAATACCTTCATCTATATGCAAATCATATAAAGGTGTGGCATAACAACATACACTTAAATATTCTACCATTCTTTATTATCCTCACTTTCCATAAATTCTGCCCACTCTTTCCTAAACCTAAATGGTTTTTCAACTACATCAATAATCATATCTGCATCATATTGATGTTCTTCAACTAACCACTTTAAAAAGAATATAAATTGGTAACTATCTACTCTTTCCATTATACCCATTATACTACCTCACTTTCTAAAGGATATGCTCTATATCCCTTAAAATTTAAAGCAATATGAATAATGGTTCTATCTACCTTTGCAACTATCTTTGTATCAGTTACAAAAAATCCATCATATTGGTTTGTATCTAAACCTAGATTATCTAGGTATTTAAGTACCTTTAATTCCATAATATGTTACTCCTTTTTGTTTTTCCCTTTGTCATAGCCATTTGCTATATAAGTAATTTATAATGAAATATATTACCAAACAACAAAAAGTTTTAAGTATTTAAAAATAATTATACTGATTATATACAAGAATCCCTATAAAAGAGATCCTTGTGGCGTTCGGTCTGGGAGGTAGAGGAAGTTTAAATTTGTTCTATTAATTTTAAACGTATATTGTATAAATTAGGTGTCTTTTGTGTTATCTTATAATTTTTATCCATACGCACAATAGCAAACCCTTCAGATGATGTTACATCTTTATCTAGTTGCAGAACCATTGGTAAATGCCCACCCATTGTTCTATGAACTACTTTAGTATAAAAATCAATGCCATTATTTATTGTATATTCACTATTACCTGAAGTATCAGTTGTATGATTTGTTTTTGGTTGAAATCCTTTATAATTTAAAAATGGATATTGTGGCATTACTTTTTCAGGTGCTAAACTATCAAAGTTTATTGTCCAAGTTCTTCTGCCACTTCTTCTTTGAAATTGATCTGATTGTTGTTCATATGGTCCTTTTAAACCAAATGGTTCAGTAATCCAATTATCTGTTTTTGTCCAATTAGCAGTAGATATTGTTTTACCTGATATTGTTTGTTTTTGTTTTACACCATAATCTATTGTTAGTGATTCATTTATATCTGCATTGTGTGGAAAATCAAAATAAGATCCCCAAGATAAAGAACCCATTTGTAAAGTGGTATCTAAATTATTATCTGTAATTTGCAATCTAAATATATTATGATCAGAATATTGCACAGGACTATTTGAACTTAAAGTGCTGATACTATAACCATCATATTCAGGTACACTATTATTAAATGAAGAATTTTTTAAATAACCATTACTAATTATTTGTGCGTTTTCATAATTTGAACGCATTATATATGGTTTGTAAGTAACATTAGCACTTGCAAAATTATGCCCTAATATCATTACATAGTTAAAATCCCATAATTTATTATATCTCATATCTGATTCATCACTTATAGGATTTATTCTATAATTTAATTGTACTGCACCATTTTCACTTTGTGGTATTGTTATAGTTTTTGAAGGATCTAATTGTATTAATTGTATTAGTTCTTCATCTGATATTAATCCTTCATCTATTGCGTATTGGTCTAAAGCACCATTAGCATATTGAAATAAAGGATATGATACATAAAGTCGTGGTGTTGTTGCTATTTGATAGTATGAATCTGCCATAATTATTTATTCCTAATTTCTTTAGTTGTTGTATATGTTTTAGTATCTTTATCATAATTTGCTTTTCTATATTGGTAATTATATTTTTTATTATTTCCATCAAAACTTATATCTTGCCAACTTCTTGTGTAATCTTCCCAATTACCTTCAAGTGCATCATATAATTCTAATGCTGTGTTATTTATATATAAATTATAACTTTCTAATTCTTTAGTTACTAAAACACATTTACTTATTATTGCTTTACCAGTATATGTAAATAAATCTATTATATTTTTATTATTGTGCTGCAATTTTATAATAATAATTTTATTATTACCCTTTGATACTATATAATCACTAGGTAAAGTAGTTTCTATATTTAATACACCAATATAATCTATTTCAATACCTTGATATATGTAATCAGTTTCAATGCTTACTGCATTTTTACTTATATTTAAATTTCCATTATATGTTTTTTTGCTCATAATTAATTTTCTGTTGGATTGTGATATAGCATATTCACAACTGATATAACAGTAACAACATTTATTATTCTAGTAAAGTTAGGTTGTCCATAATGTGTATAACTACACATTCTATCTATAACACTTTGATCGGCCTGTTGATTCCCTGTTATAATATTTACTAAATATATAATGTCTAATATGGTATATTTACCATCTCTTTGTGCATCAAAATATGGTATTTCTAAACCATTATGTTCTGTTGCATTTACATTATAATTCCAGTTAGGTACAGGATCACCATTAGTAAATGTTTTAGTGCTATTATTTTCGTTCATATTACCTCTAACAACATATTCTTGTTCAGGTATTTCAAATCCGTGATTACCATCAGTTCCTAGATAATGTAATTGGTATGCTTTAATATTGATCCCATCAGTAGTTACATTGGTTTCCATAATAATCCATAAGGGATATATAGGTTGTTCATTTAAAAAATCAACTTTACTATAATCTATGTTAAATACTTTTTCATTATTTATAAGTGGTAAATGTATTTTATCACCAACTTCTAGATCTATATAATTTAATGGCAGTTTCATATTTATAATATTATGCTGATTGCAATTATTCATAATTGTATATGTTGCAAAATCTTGTGTTGTTAATTCATTTGTGTGATATTTTAATTCAATATCTTTATGCCCATCTATTTCATTTATATTATAATCACTAAATCCTGTAACTGCCCATTCAGGAAATATAGAATTTATGTTTAGTTCTAAATGATTATTATATTTTTCTATACCATAATCAAATCTATAAAACATTTTAACAGATGTTATAATATCTTCACGTTTTGTTTGTTCAAATTTATAGTTTATAATATCACTTGTATCTATAATTTTATCAATATCATCATAAGTATATGATTCTCTTATTGTCATTAAACCAAATTTACCATCTGATGTAAATCTAGGATATGATTTTGATTCTTTTAAAATATCTTCTATTAATTTTTTACCTTCTGTTTTTTTATTTATACTAAAACCCATATTCCAGTTATGTGCATTCCTTGATTCTGTTATTGAATCTATATCATAATTATTATAATTAGGCACAATAACATTTTGTCCTGCAACTTGTTCATCTAATAGTTTACCAAATTCCATTTCATTGGTAAGTATATTCATAACAATATCTGATGGTTTTCTAATTATGCCATCTGTTGTTTGTTGTTGTGGTGGTTCTTCACCTTGTATTGTTGCAGTTGCATATTCTAGTATTGCATTTTCTAAATCACCTATATAAAATCCTTGATCTTGTATAGATGAAATGTTGCTTAAATATGGTGTACTAGCAAAATAGGCATCATAGCCTTGATAAAAATTTGTGTACCATAAAAATGGATTTACAAAATCAAATATTGGTTTATTTATTGCATAACATAAATTATCAAAATAAGTATAAAAATTATTAATCCAATCATCAAATGATTCTATACCATAATCATTCCAATTATTTCCAATCATTAATTCATTTAGTTGATCTGTTATATCAAATTCATAAATTTCACCTGTTTGCATACCATCATAATATTCAAATACAAATCTATTATTATTTAAATATGGACTATCTGCTTGATATAAATATTCTAACATTTTAGCAGTAATACATTTTTGTAAAGATTCTGAATTTGCTAAATAACTATAATTTATACCTGCTCCTACCAAAAAATCGTTTGTGTTTATACTTATATTATCATATAAAACTAATGGTGAACATTGAACTTTCCATAAGTAATCACTCCATAAAGTAAATACATTGTTCATAGCAGAATCATCATAACTTATAAATGGTTGGTATCCTTCAGGTTGATTTTCATACCATTCATAACTGCTAAAAAATGCTGTAAATGAACTTTGCATATAAACAAAACTTTTTTGTGAAAATCTTATACCTGCATTATTATTATATGTAAATTCTTGTGCTTCATTGTTAAATAATGTTATAAAGATAAAATTAAAACTATCTAATAAAAATTCATCATTTAAAGCAAACATATTTAATCCATCAGCACCATTAATAATTTGTTCTAATGTTAAATCTATTAACACAGGATCTTCTTCAGAATATTCAAGTTGTTCTGTAAAAAATGCGTTTTTTCTACCTTCTATTGATGCAAATATTTCTTCTTTTTGTAAATCTTCAATTAAAACAGAATGCACAAATCCTATGTTGTCCATCTTTAAACCTTGCTGATAATTACTATTTAATGCCCAAAATGGTGGAAAATACTCAAAAATTGCTATATAATCGTGTGCATCTGCTTCATTAAGCCTTATTATTTGTTCATTTCCCATAGATCCATAATATGTGCCTTGAATATTATTTAATTCTGAATCTTGATTTATATTATTACCATAACTACCCCAGTAATTAGATTGCCCTGATATAATATCATCTCTATTAATGTGTATTGGTGCATCTCTATACGTATTAATAATTGGAGCAACAGCATCTTGTAAATAATTATCAGCACTTAATATATCTACATCTTCTGCTTCTGCTATTTGCTCATCATTTTTTAATAAAATTCTATTTAATTGTGCTTGGTAACCACGTCTAGTAATTATGCTAACACCAGGACCTAATAAAGATATATCAGGTATGATTTTTTCCCTCCACATATCAACATCAATAGGTGCAACAAAAAAACCTGTTCTTTCTATTTCACTTTCTGATAATAAACTATCATTAGGTGTAGTTTCATCTAATGATTGATACATTTGCCAATCACACATTAAAAAAGTATTTCCTTTCCATTGTCCAAATGTTCTTAAATTTAATAAACTATCACTAACACCTTCTGTTAATTTTAATAATATCCACCTTCCCTTACCCATAGAACCTGAAGTATTATGAAAATATTTTAATCCTGTGTCAAAAAAATTATCACTTATACTGTTACTAAAAATATTATCTTCACTTCTATACCATTTTTTTTCATATCCACCATTATCATTAATTTTTTCAATATTAACTAAATTATTATCAACACTTTGTGATACTACTTCTGCAATATCAAATATACTACCATCATCTGCAACTACACTTTGCACTTGCCTTAAATGATAACCACCAAAACTCCATAAATTGAACACTTGTGATTCATCTTGATATTGTAATGCAGGTATATAATATTCTTGATTATTATATTGATTGCTGTATAATTCAATTTTACTATTTTTTTGATTTTGCTGGTAAACACTTGATGTATCGTGATTTATTATTAAATAATCTTCATCTCTTTTTACATATAAACAATATGGATTTTCATATACAGGTGTTTTTTCAAATAATTTAGGTATTTTTGATGTTGTATAATTTGATGATGTAGGGTGAAAATCTAAATCTATATCCATAATTCTACTATTAATAACTGATAAACTTGGTAATGTATATGCTTTATCAACTTTTCCAAAAGTCATAGGTACAGTTAAATCTGAATCTTTATATTGTGGTAATAATCTTTCTCTTTTTTGATAATCTAATTTATCAACAGATAAATATGGCACAGTTTTGTTTGCTATTTTTATTTGTGTTCTATCTTCTGCTGTAATTTCAATAGTATTATCATTATGTGAAATTCTGCTAATTTGCCCTCTATAAACTAAAGCACATTCATAATCACTACGTATTTGTTCAGAAATATTAACAACATTTGTTGTTGGTGATTTATAAAATAAGTAAATATTTTTATTTATAATATTATTACTAAAATGTTCAGTTAATTTTTTATTAACATCATAGTAGTTATAAAACACGCAACGCAATCTATTTATTTTTAGTTTTTTAGTATCATAATCATTAGATATTTTAACATTTGATACTTTGCTTATAGCATTAATAAAAGTTACTATATTTCCATCATTATCATATACTTGTTGTTGATCCTGTGAAAATGAACTTATTATATTATTTTCTGAATCAGCAATTATAATTAGTGGTTTTAATGTTTGTGTTGTGCTTACTAAATCACTTAAAAAATATTTAGAGTAATTTTGCATTATACTCCCATATTTTCACCAAGTCGTAAACCTTCTCTAATTTGTGGTATAACTTGATCTTCTATAAATGACTCGTGTAATACGTTACCTGATATGTTTAATGTTATCCCTGATTCACCTTGTGGTCCGTCAATGTTCGGATCTACTAATGGTGTTACTTGCACTCTTTCAGGACCACTACCTTCACCAACCATCATCATTTCAGGACCTGAAGTTATAAAGTCAGCACCATATTGTGCTTTTCTAATACTATCTACTCTTGCCATACCTGCTCCTACTGCTGCTGTTGCTGCTGCAACACCTAATATTTGACCAAATGGTGCAGGAAATGCTTGTGAGAATTTTTTAAATTGTTCTTGTGCTGATTCATAAGTTGATGCAATAGTTGTTGCTATTGCTGTTGCTTTATATATTTTTCTATACTTTGCATTAGCATCTGCCATTACTTTTAAATCTGCAACCATCTGGTTAGCACCGTCCATACCTGCTTTCTTTTGCTCATCAGTCATTTTGACAACAGCCTTACCTGAATCTTCAGATGAATCTTTAGCACCATCAAATCTTTTTTTATTACTCTTTTCTACATTTTCATTAACTTCAATTATTTGATCACCTGCTGTTGTCCAAACATCAACTAAAGCATCACTAAACTGTTGAAATGTATCTAAATCATCTTCATCATCAGTTCCCATAAACATACTAGATAACATATCCATAATTTCACTACTATCTTGCATATCTATAATTGCTTGTCTAGCATTTGCTTGATCTTCTACAAGTTTATCCATCGCTTCTTGATTTTTAGTAGTTAATGTTTCTGTATCAATAAAATCTAATTCTATTGTTTCAAAATTAGTTCCAAGTGCTGCGTTTGATGCTTCAATAACTTTATTAACAACAGCAAGAACACCTTTGCCTATTCCAATATAATAGTTTTGTATAAATACTCCCATTCTTTCAAATATCTGCCTTGTTTTTAAAACAAAAATATCAAACATAGATCCCAAATCAAATATTAATAATTCTAAAGCATTACCAATAGGTGTCCACAAATCTACTGCTATTGTTCCTACAATTTCAAAAAATTTAAATGCCATATCTATTACAAATCCTACTGCTTTTGGTATAACATTACCTAAAGCATCAGGTATAATATCCATAGCCAATCTAACTGTTTTGCCAAATGCTTCCCAAACAGCACTAAAATTAGTACTTAAATTTGTCATAGTAGCATTCCAATCAATATTTTGTGAAAAATCTATTGTATCTGAAATACCATCTGCAAGTGATTGAAATCCATCTAATGCTTTACTTATAAAACCTTCAGATGCTGCACCTATTTTAGTACCCATATCTTCAAATGTAGATCCTAGCCTAGCCATTTTATCAGCAGTAGTTAATTGTTCTTCACCTAAATCATCAACCATATCACCTGCAACTCTTAATACTTCATTGTTAAATGCAATTTTACGTTCTTGATCTGATAATTGATCTTTAGATTTACCTATGCTTTTTGCATATTTTTCATAAGCATCTTCAGTATTTACCATAATACCCAAGTTATCAAGCATCAGTTTAGATTGCCTACCCATACCAGTTGTTAAACTTTCTAGTGCTGATGTAGTATCTACACCTATTGCTTGTCCTAATCTTTGTGCAGTATCAAATAGTTTTGCCATTTCTTCATCTGATTTAACTACACCTAACATCATAGCATTATTTGCTTGTGTCATTAAATCAAGTTTAGATACAGTACCATCAGTTGCTTGTTGTAATTTTTTAAAAGAATTTTCAGTAAAGCCAATTTTAGAACCCATAGCATCAAATGCTCTTTCAACACCTTGCAATTTAGCACTATCAGTTACTATTCTATTCATTCCAGTAACTAAACCTTTAGCAGCAAAAAATGCTGCACCCATTTTAATTGCAGTAGATCCTATGCCTTTTAATGCTTTTTGTGTTTTACCAGCACCTTTTACACTAACCTGTATTATCTCTTTATTGACTGCCATCTTTATCCTTAATTAAATTTTGCTTATTGTTGTTATATTCTTTTTCTATAATCATAAAATCTTCAAATAATTTTGCAGGTGTATCATCAAGGGAAGGATATGGTGGGCAGTTAAATGTTTTGCAATAATTATACTTTTTTATAGTCATTTGTGCTTCCTTGTTTAAAAGTTCTGAAGTATTACAAAAAAAGAAATGTTCTGTATATAATATTTCACCTATTTTATTTTCATCAACTGCCAAACCATTATCATAACATTCAGTTAGTTCTAAATACACATCATTAATATTTCTGAACATTTTATATTTTCTGCTAACTGGTGATAATGCCCTGTAAGGATATACAAAACCATTATCACCGTTATTTTTTACACCTTTAATTGAAGTCCAAATATTTATTAAAAATATTACTTCTTCAATTTTTTTTTATTTGCATTTTCAATAATTACTGAACTCATTTGCACTAATTCTTCTAATGAATATTCATTTAATTCTTCATCAGAATAATCTGTGCAATCTTTAATTATAGATAACCAAAATGAAAAATTTTGCTTAACTTCTTTATCCATAATTTTATCATTAAGTTCTGCACGTTCTTGTAGGTTTAATTCCCTAACTTCTACTTCAAATGCTTTAAAAGTTTGTCCTGATGCTTTATCAGGACGCACTTTTAACTTTGCTTTCTTCATTCTAACCTCCTTCAGTCGCCAAACTGATTGTTTATTATCCTGCTGTACTTATAGTAATTACATCATTACTTGTTGCTGATGAATCATAAGTAAATCTTAATGGTATGGTTTGTTTCCAACCATCATCATCAAAACTTATACCTGCTTCATCAACAAATACTTTATCACCAACTATTTGAAATACTGTTGTATCAAGATCAAGTGCCATACCTGCTTCATTATTTATAGCATCATCAACTTCACCATCTCTTTTACAAGTTAAATTACCTGTAACTTCATAAGCACCAACACTATAACCCATTGGTCTAAAATCATTATTAGGATCGTGTCCTATTCTGTTTACAGGTCTTGCTATTGCAACATCAAATCCATATAGCAATAAATCTTCACCATCTAATGATGTTGTTTGTAAATCGTGCATATTAAATACAGTTGATTGTGATGTTAATGTGGTTTCAGTTCCTGTGGTTGCTAATGCTGCTTCAGTTGGTTTGTAACCAGTAACAAATGTAGCAGTTCCTGTTACTACACCACCATTACTTCCAATATCACCAGTTAATGTTAAACCAGTGCATAAACACGAAGTAAAATACATATCAACAGCCTCACCATCGTGTGCTGAATTTTCAAATAATAAAGTTACAGGTACAGCATTTGATGTTCCGTGTGAATATGCAGTTACAGAAGGCATTGAGCCAAGTAAAGCATTAGAACCATCACCATCACCAAATAAAGCCAAACAAATCCTATTGATTGCTTGTGCTGTTGCGTGAAAGGTCATAGATACTTCCCACAGTACATCGTGCTTTTGCCATTTAACCATATCATCTGATTGTGTCATACCACCTGCACCAACTCTTGAAGGTGCTACACTTAATGTATGTTTAAACGCATCTGAAAATGAAAAATCAGTTACAGGCATTGTTGTAAATGCTGTATCAGTAGGTGATGTACCTATTGTTGCTTCTGTTATTATTTTAACAGCAACATTATGTTTTGATTGAAATGTGCCACTTTTAGCCATTACTTCTTACCTCCTTTGGTATTTTTTATTTCTGTTAAATGTTCTTTTAATTTTTCAGGTATATTACCTTTAATTTCTATTTCTTTACCTTCTAATAACCAAATATGTTTAGATTCAGATCCTAAAGATATATAGTTTTCCGTGTTATCTAGTTTTTTATAACTTGCCTTTGCTTTAACTTTCATAATTTAATTTATCCTCTTGTTATCCTAAATTGCTTAAATGCTCACAGGACATATCCCACCCTGCAATAAAATAATCTTCATATTTTTCTTCATCTTCATCTTCTACATTAAATTCTAAATCACCCACCATTATATTGTAAGCAACAGTTGAATCTGCTAAAGATAATGTTGGATTGTCGTGTATTAATGCTTCTAATATACTTACTTGATTTAAAACATAATTCTGAAATTGTTGGTTTTTTCTTTTTAAAAAATAATATCTTAATTGCATATTAAATGTTCTATGTTCTGAAAAACTTGTAACATCACCTTGATCTGAACCTGTTGGTATAACTCTAATAAATTGATTGCCCTTAATTTCACTATCCCAATCACTATATACTGGACATTTCATTTCTGCTCTAATTTTACTCATTAAAGCAGTTAAAACATTTTTCCATACATTTGTATATGTTACTGCCATTATCTTCTTAACTCAATAGTTGCATTACTTTTATTTGTTTGTTCTCTATGCCCACCATACACTTCAATGTGCCAATAATCATCTGCGTGTGCTGATGAACCTTGAAATCTACCATATAATCCATTATGTATATGTTGCAATCCACCTGTTATAACTTCAGGTGATGTTGTACCACCTTCTAATTGATCATTAGATAAATATTTAACTATAAATGTTGCAGTACCATATGCACCACCTGTATCTATTTCAACCTTCAACATATCGTAACCTTCACCATTATAATGCCCATCTAATTCTACAAGATCTAAACCTGCTGTTACAACACTTCTGAATAATATTTTACCACTTTTATCTTTATCATCTACTTCAAAAGAAAGTTTATATAAACCATCATTTAATTTATCAATGATACCAGTTCTATCTTCATTTGTTACTAAACTATGAAAATAATCTGCTTCTTCACTCATTCCTTCTTTTGCTCTAATAAGATTTGCTGCTGCAATATAACAAGTTGCTTTTATAATAATAGGATCATATTCTTCAACTCTATTTATAATTGCAGGTGAATCAATATCTATTTGTTTTTGTTTTTCAAATGGTGTTGCATATCTTGCATCTACATAATTATGTAATTCTAAACTTGCATCTGTTAATGCTTGATTTAAAAATACTGTAAAATCTCTACCTACTTCAAATACTTGTTCATTAATTGTTGTTGATGAATAATTACTATTATAATATTCTACTTGATTTGTTCCACTTGCATAAAACCATTCACCATTACTATCTACATCACCTGATGTTGATTGTGCTGATGCTAATTCTTCACCATTAACAAATAATTGTGATACATAACCACTATCTCTAAACAAATGCAAATTACCTGATGTTAATGTAGGAAATATTTGTGTTTTTGAATCAAAATCACTAACCCTGTTAAAATATTTAGTTAAATCTTCTATAGTAGCATATTTAAAATCAGTAGCCATCTATTTCTTACCTCTATATTTTTTAATTCTTTTCATTTTCTTTCTTGGTCTGCCTTTTTTACTACCATATGTTCCTTTTCCTTTTGGCATAATTTGCTCCTTTATTTACCCTAATAATAATAATTCTACTTTACCATCTTTTTTAGCATTAACACTTCTTGCACTTATTGATTGTATTGAATTATAGCCACTTGCTATATAAGTAGTACCACCTGAATGTGCTGCTAATGTTTCTGCATATACTTTAAATTCTGCATTTGGTAAATGATTAAATGCACAATGTCCTTTACTATAATCTATACTACCAACAACAGAATCATTATGTTTTAAATTTCCATTTCCATCATCAATTAAAAAAGCATTTGTATTTTGTATTGTTTTATTTGATACTGAATCTTCAATAGTTTCATCTTCTAAACCTGATGCAGGACCAAATACAATAGTATCTGTTGTTCCACCACCGTGTGGACTTCCTAGCAAATCAGGTACACTACTTGATAATGCAGGAAATCTACCAACACCAAATGGTGTAGTTCCTGATACATTTGCTATTCCAACTCTTGTTTCACTATGATTTGAATGTGATGTAACTCTTATATCACCATTATGTAATGATATTGTAACTTTTTTATTAAATAAACCTGAAGATGAATCATAAAACAATGAATCAAATATTGCTTGTATTTTAGGCAATACTGCATTTCCTGAACCTGCAAATGTAGTATCTGAAGCATCTGTTGTAAATGCTATTGCAGTTTCACTACTTACACTATCTATTCCACCTACATTATATTCATCTACAACTATATGAAATGTATATGCAGTTGATGCTGCAAGTCCTGTTTCATCACTTGCTTTTATGTTTTGTAATCCCCAATCTAAAAAACCACCTTTAGTATAAAATGGACCTATTGCAACAGATCCAGGTACTACACCATTAATTGGTTGCCCTGAATTTCTACCATAATTAAAGAATGCACCACGTTGTTTAAAATTACCATTTTGATCTGTTTGGCATTTACCATTATCAAATGCTAGGTTTTCATTGCCTATAAAAAAATTCATATCATCATCATCTGAATGTGCTACTTGTGTTGAACCTAATAAACCACGTCTAACAGTTAATGTATTTGTTGAAATAGATTCTACTTCCATTACTTCTGTACCAATAGCAATTAAATCACCTGCTTTAAACCAATCACCATCATCAACAGCACAGGTTGTTGCATCTATTGCCATATCTGCTGTTAATTGAACATCTGCACCACTACCATAAGTTTGTCCTGCATAAACGTGAATTGGTATAATTTCAGCACCACTTGATATATCTTTTGGTTCTATTGCTACTGCACCAGGATCTGAATTTGCTGCTGATTCAGGTGTATCTGCACTTAATGGTGCATAATTTATCATTCTTGAATTTGGTAAATATATAAATTCACCAACTGGTAATAAAACTGATTGAAATCTAAATGGTGTTTCCTCACCTGTGCTATTTTCTTCATTCATATCTACTGCATTAGCAATATCATAATCAGTTCCATCACTATCATCTCTCCAATCAGGTGTTTTAATTGCTATTTCTAAAGCAGTAACACCTACATTTTTAATTACTATTACTTTTGCATTATGTACAGTTAATGCACCTAAAGTTTTACTAAAAGATGATAATGTAATAAATGAATCTGTATTATCTACTTCTTGTATAATACTTGCTTTATCAACATATTGTTTATTTGATTGGCATAAATAATCGCCTTCAGGTGTTTTAATTCCAAGTTCTATATTAGATGTTTTAGAATTAACAATATTTCTTGTTTGCGTTGGTCTATTTCTTAACTCTCTTAAATTATTAGAACTTCCGTAACTCATAAATCTGCTCCTATGTTAAATGGTATTTAATTGTAATATTAATTGAATAATCTGAATTGGTAGAATCACATCTAAAAAATGCTAATATAACTTTACCTGATGCTACACTTGCACTATCAACTGTCCAAGTTGATAAATATGCTTGTTCACTACCTGCATTAGTAACATCATCATTATGTGCCAACAAAGTGCCATTAGTTAAAGCAGATGTACTACCTGATGTAAAATCATAACTAAATAAGTGCATTCTTGTTGTATCACCTGTTGCTGTTGTTGCACCCTCTATTGAATAAACTGCATCTATTGATATATTATCAGGTATATACCACATTACTGGTGCTAATAAACTTGCATCTGTTAATGAACCATCTGCTGTTGTAAACGATGTAGCAGGATCTGTTCCTGTTCCAAATTGCGTGTTGTCTTGTAATAATGATGAACCCATTTGCATACCTGCAAACGGTAATGCTGTGTGAGTATTTGCACTAAAAACTGCTGAATCAGATGATCCTACACCAAAATAAGCATACTGCGTATTAACGTGATGCCCTAATGCTTTAACCTGATTATTGCTAGTATCTACATTAAACTTTGTAGTATTATCTTGGTTTACTACAAGGAATGCTGTTGTATTATTTTGTGCTGATGCAACTTTTAAATTTTTATTTGATAAAAACAATGAAGTGCTAGAACCACTACCACTTTTAATTTTTCTTACATTGTTATCAACTCCAGTATTAGAATTATCAACGTATAATAAATCTTTATATGTATCTTTTGGTGTTTTGCCTGTTAAAGCCATAAATTTATCCTAAATTTTATATTATAATATAATCTAATATATTGATTTTTAAACATATATTTTATTTTAATCAATATCCATAGTAACAGTTGAATGTATGTTAAAAGATGTTCCATCTGTTCCTGTTGTTTTTTTAACAGTTACAAACATAAAATCACCTTGATTAACTGATGTTGCATTAAAAGATGTTAATTCTTTATGTAAAAATCTTGATGCTGAACTAAAATCAAATGTTATATAGCCTAAATTGTCTATGATCATATTTTCTGTACTTGCTAATTCACTATCTAATGTAGGTTTAGTTGCAACCCATACACCTACTTCAACATCACTATCTGCTGATGCTCCTGTTGATTCAACATAAACCATAAATTTGGTAACATCACCTGTGTAAGGTATTCTTTTACCTGCATATCTCAAAACTCTCCACATATCTTCTGCTGTTGTATCATTATAATCAGAAATATTAGTATTTAAACTACTTGTAACACCGAACTCATCGTGATGTAGTGATACATAAAAAGTATCATTAGAACTTAAACTTGCAAAATAATAATACCAATCTAAATATGTTTTTGCTTTAGGTGCATTTACTGAACCATTGTTAGTTATAGCAATATCTTGTCCAGTATCATCTGTAAAATATAAATTATTAGGTGCATCATCGTGAACCCATAATTGACCAAATCCAGCAGAATCACTTTGAGCATCTGCTTGTTCTTTTAAATTAAGAGATGATTCAGTCATACTAGCCAAAGATGTACCTGCTTTTTTAAAGTACCATACAGCACTAGCAGAATCCAAAGAAATATATCTACCTGCATCTACATTAAAATCCCTATTGCTATCCATAGTAATATCAGTTGTATCTGTTTCTATTTCTAAACCACTTGCAACTATTTTATCTAGTGAGGATATTGTTAGATCCCCACTAGAATATGTTACATCTGACAAATCATTTAATTCTGATACACTTGCACCTGTTACCACATCTGTGCCATTTACTTTTAAACTACCTTTTACATCTATTGTATCTTCTGATATTTGTATTGGTGTGCTTTTATCACTTACTTTTAAAGGTTTAAGATTTGATTCCAAATTACTATCATTATTAAGTTGTATTGGATTCTTTCTTTTTATTTCAAAGATACTTTTTAAACTCTTTATTATTTGTGATAATCTCATTATTTATTTATCGCTTCTTAATCCTTTAATAAAACCTTTAACTGCTGCACCTACTGTATTATCAACTAGATCAATAAAATATGGTTCTATTGTAGCATTCCATATATTCTTTGTAAATTTCCATTTACCTAAACCTAATGTCATAACAGATCCTGCCCAATATGCACCTGTTTCTACCCAACTATAAATATCTTCATTTGGTACTCTTTTAAGTAACCATAAAACTAAACCACCTGTTGTTCCACCTGCTAATAAATTTAAATTATTCATTATAAAATCCATATTATTGTAACTCCTCTTTATCAGTTGTTATTTTTTCTATTTTATCAAAAAAAGATTCAATTATTTGCAACCTGCAATCCAACATAGTATATGTTTCTTCTTTAAATACAGGTTTATGTGAATCCCTTTCTAATTTCTTGATCCTAACTTTTAATTCTTTTATTTCTTCCTTGCAAGTCATTCTTTTATACCTAACCAAGCCAATATTATACCTATTATTGCATATAAAGTAATACCAATAGATTTAATTCCAGTAATATTATTTTCTGCTTTATTTAATCTGCCATTTACTCTTTCTAAATGATCAAAATTAGCATTAACTTTTTCTTTAATGTGTTCTACATCACTAGATATTTTAGTTAATTGTAATGTAATATCTCTTTCAAATTCAGTCATTATGGTATTTGCTTTATTAAATTATTATTTAATCTAACTACACCTTCAGGTGGATCTGCACCTTCAAATGTAATTTCTAAATTTGCATAGTTATTTCTAGTAGGTAAAATGGAAGCACCTAAATCAGCATCTATTGCACCTGCATCTTCTTTACAAAATATGCCACCACCTAATCTTGATTTTCTTTTACCAAATTTATTCAATCTAACTTTTAAACTCATTTTAAGTTCTTTAATTTTTATTGAACTTTGTGGTGCTAATGTTGCTAATGGTATATCAACTTTCTTACCATCTATAACCATTTCTAAACATTTAGGTGTTCCATCTTCATTTACATACTTACTTAATGCTTCTATGTGCTGATTTTCTGCTAATGATTGTGCTTGAACAACAGCATCATACAAACCTTTAGTAAGATGATCTAAAAAATTACCTTTTTTAACCATTAGATGGTGCAGTTTCTTTTTGTTTACCTATTGAATTATTAAGCATATCCAATACTTTCATCAATCCTTCAGGTTTTTCTTGTTTACCTTTAACTGCAACAGAATATTTAGCAGATGTATCTGATTTTCTACTATTTTCTGAATGGTGTGATACCTTACCTTCAAATGATGCTTTCCAACAACCCCAACCAACTGATGCACTTGCAGTAGCACTTGAATCTGTTGATGATTTACTTGCTGTTTGTGTTGATACTTCCATATCAAAATTAACATCTATTTCATCTACACATAAACTTGGTATATTTATAATTGATAATAAAGGCACATCTAATGCAACACTTTCAGATCCATCTTCATATTTAAATGCAACTGATTTAGTATTACCATCTTTATCCATACCAACTTCTTGTATGAATGAAGCAGTTGTTGCTGCTAATGTTTTTTGCCCTTCTGCTGCTGCTACCAATGGTGCAGATATAAGTTGCTCTATTGGTAAACCAGTAAACTGATTTGCTATTGAATTTGCCATTCTAACTCCTAGTATTTATTGTTTTTGTTTCTTTCTTGTATTCTCAAAAACTTATCTTTTAATCCACCTGATAGGTGTGCAATTATTTCAACTAAAGTTTTATAACTATTTTCTATTCCTTTTTGTTCTAATTGCATTTTCTTTTGTTGATCAATTAGTTTAACTAATATACCTTCTATTCTTGTAAATGATTCCCTTAATTCTTTAGATAATTCATCTTGTATATATTTGTTTTGTTTTTGTATAAATAACCAAAATGCAACTGCCACCACTAATGGCACACCATATCTTTCTAATATTGTTATCCAGTCCATTCACACTACCACCTTAAAGATAGTTGTTCCTTGATTAAGTTTACTGCTACTTTTAGCATTGTAAGATTCAAGGGATTGCTGTATATCATACCCATTTCCATAATTTTGTAAATCAATTTTAATACCATCTCTATTACCATTTTCATAAAATATATAACAATTCTGTGATGCTCTACCTGATAAATTTAATGCTTTTTCACTATAATCATTAGCACCTACCATTGATGAACTCCTACTATAATTATCACCAACCCTTGCAGAATGAACGTGTCCAAATATAACATAATCTATATGTGTTCCACGCATTTTATATCTGCCTACCATTTGACTTATTGATGATTCTATTCCAGTTCTTTTTACTGCACCATTACCGTGTAATACTAATAGGTTTTGCCCTGCTACTTCTACAACTACTTCAGTAGGATCACCATCAATAAATTTTATATTAGAATCCCTAAACAAATATTTTAATGTTTGGAATATTGTATAATCATAATTATCTGATGCTATTATTGATGCCCAACCCCAATCCTTTTTAACTCTTGATTCATTACCTGTTACCATACACACAGAAACGTTAAAATTGCTGTTTAAATGAAGGATTACTTGTTGCATAATATCAACTGCTAGGAATGTTGCTTTTGCTCTATTTGTAGCCATTGATAATAGTTCATCTAATCTTCTATCACTATTAAGCAAATCACCTGATTGGACCATTAACACATTAGTTATACCCATAGCCTTAAAGTATGTAGTTGCTTTATCTACAAATTGTTTACATCTAGCAGATGCAACACTAAAATCATATTTATTGTGTGGCAAATTAACTAATTCATTAAAATGCACATCACTAAACTGTATAACACCAACTGCTTTAGAATTTTCTTTATGCTTTTTAGTATAAGTGCTTAATTCATAATTTTCAAAAATCTTTGAAAGTTTTTTTGTGTATTTAGATACTGCATTTTCAACTCTTGCGTGTTCTCTAAATGTTTTTCTTTCAATTCTGTTTAGATCCTGTGCAGATTGCTTTTGTTTTGCTAACTTTACATTTTCTTTAAGTAAATCAAAATCTTCTATTGCACTAGTAGTTCTATGCCCACAAACCTTACATTCATACCTTTGTTTGTCATTATACCACCCACTTTTGATCATACCAGTATTGTAGCATTTAGGACAAACTATGTTGTTTGGCATATTACCCCACTTTTCTTAATCTATCACTTAATTCCTTTGCACGTCTAGGTGTATCAGTTCTTGCCCATTTACTATCAAGCATTTCTATTGATGCACCTTTATAATCTTTATTTGCTAGTAGATATATTGTTTTTTTGAATTTACTAAATGAAGTAACACCTAATTGATAGTTCATATTCATTACTATATTTTGTACTTCTTTAGGTGCTGGTAGAAACCAACTATACTTATCTGCAAGTATGTATTTTAAATTGTGTAGTTCTTCTTCAAGCCATTCTGTTGCTTGTTCTTCAGTAACTTTTAAATATTTGATCCTTTGACCGTAGCCAATGGTATCATATCCTGCTGTGCATTTATACACAACAGGACTGAAACCTTCGTGTTTCTTAATATCATCTATTAAGGACATTTATTAAGAATTATCTAATACAACTAATGTAAATATTTGATTGTTACCATAGGGACAACAAGTAATATTTAAAGAAGTTGTTGCATCTAAAGTTCCAACATTTGCAGTAATAAAATCCTCTACATCTTCAGGTAACACTCCATCTGCACTACCATCAGTACCTACTAATTTATCATCATTATGTATAAATGATTTTGCTTTTATAGCCATTATTTACCTGCCTTCTTTTTTGCTTTTGGTTTTGCTTTTGGTTTATCTTTTTTAATTGGATTACCTTTAGCATCACATTCTTCAAATCTTGCTTTTAAACTTTCAATATCGTGGTTAGGCATTACTTTATATACCCTGCCATTTGCTTTTTTAAAATATTTCATAAACACTCCAAGTTAAAGCAGGGTGGCAATCCGACATACCACCCTACTTGTACGATTATTAATTAATCAGTTATTAAGAAACATCTGATAAAATATAAACACCAAAGGCATCTTTTATTTCAGTTTGTCCCCAAAATCCAACAGCAACATATTCTGTGCTTCTGAATGATGCGTTTCTTTCTGTTTCTATTCTAATCAGACCTTCAGGTCCTATTGCAAGTCCAACAGCACCTTTACTGAATGCAAAACCTGCTGCATCACCACCTGATGAAACATTTTCATCAATCTGATCACTCCAGTAAACATTGAATCCTGCAAATGAACCAACCATACCTGTATTTATTGCTTCTTCACCTTTACTACCAAGTAATCCTATGGATCTTGCTGTTGCAGTATCAGTAGTAGATGAACCTGCTGTATCTAAAGCAGTATTATGTGTTAAGGAAATTAATCCTTTACCACCCCATACTTGTTTTGGTGATAATACCAAATTATATGGAAATGGCGCACCTGCTGCTCTTAATTGACGCATTGAACCAAAGATATGTGATAATGCTAACCCTGTTCCTGCACCACATTCTGTTTGTGAGAATGTTTTGCCTAATTCAACTAGGTCATCATCAAGTTTTGCAGCAACTGCATTACCTAATATCTGCCCTACATTACCTGTTAAATCATCTGCATTACCCATTCTTGCAAGATCGGTTACATCTGCTCTAATAACGTGTTCACTAACTGTGCAATTTCTAGCATCAGTTGTTATTGATGTTACATCTGCTTCATCAACTCCATCTGCTACTTCTGCTACACTACTAGATGCAACTTTTGTATAGTCAGGGAATCCTACTGTAATAGCACCCTTAACTGCTTGTTTTGATGTTACCAAAGGTAGCATAACATTAGTATGATTAAATGCAATAACTGCATCACCTATAATCTTTCCTAATCCACCTTGAGCAACACCTGTATCTGTTTCTGCCATTTGTTTAGCCCTTTATAATGCACTCTTTCAACTGCTTGTTAGCCTTCATTTTGAGTGCTTTTTTAATCTATTTTTGATTGCTTTATTTAATGTTCCTTCACCCCAACCACCAAACAATCCTATACTGCTTGATGTTAATGATTTACCTTCAGAATGCCTAGTTGCCCTTGATTCCATTTCATCAATGTATTCATCATAAGTCATCTTTCCATTCTTATATTTAACATCAACATCACCATCTTTTTTAGGATTAAGTTCCATATCATTGTTAGGATCAAAATCAACTCCTGCTAATACACTATGTTTCTTATCCACCATAGCCTATCTTTATACCACTTCCTTTAACGGTATTGTTTGCTTCTTGGTAGCCTTTTGGATCTTTTTCTGCCCATTCTGCATAGGAAGAATAGCCACCCATATCACCTACTTTACCAGTAGTGGCTCTAGCAGTTGATGTTGAAGGTGCATTAACTGTAACAACCTTATTAACATAAGTTTCTAATTTGTTCAAATCAGTTAAGCCTTCTGCAATAGATTTATCAGTATCATCAGTAAGTTTGCTCATAAGATTTTCACGTTTATCAGTTTGGTATTTATTCCATTGTTCTGATTGTGTTTTAAATTGATCTCTTTCTTGTGTAACTATATCTAATGCTTCTTTCAGTTTACCATCTTCAACCATCTTTGCTTCTGCTTTAGATTTGTTATCTTGATTCATTTTATCTATTTGTGCTTGTAACTTACCAATCTGCCCTGCCATTTCATTCTTACTGGCTACGACTTCTTGAAATCTATCATAAGGTACATTTTTATTACTAGTTTCTGTACTAGGATTTGTTTCAGTATTTTCATTACTGGCTATTTGAACTTCTGTTTTTTCTTCTGACATTTTAACTCCTTTAGTGGATATTTATTGAAAAATCTTATTAGTAATATAATTTATTTTTAATAATTTAAAAGTAATAATTTTATTTCAGTTTTTTACCTTTATGGATTCTTGTTGTAGGTTTTGAATTTATCCTAATCCATTTATTATATTCTGCTTTTATAAATTTAGAAACAACAGTAGGCACAGGTTTATCTTTAGATGTTAATGCACCTTTTTTCTTTTTACGTTTTCTTAAACTTGCTACTCTATCACCCATTGTTGGATAACCAAATTCAAACCCTGTATTAAATGGTTTTAAAAATCCTTCAAAATCACGCATTGTATCAGATGTTAATACAGCAGTTACATCACCTGCAAAATCATCTGCTTGTCTTTTAAATGATCCTGCTTTTTTTGCTTTTGAATATTCAGGACTATATTTACCACCCCACCATTTACTTCCATATACATTATGCCCTTCATCAAATATGTAATTTTGGTATAATGTTCTAGCATCTCTACCTAACCCTGCCCAAAATCTTTTACTTGCAAATGCTTTCTTTTTAATCATCTTCTAATAATTCTCCTGCTTTATTAGGGTTATAAAATCTTTTAGCATATTTAACTCTTTTGCCTATTGATTGCCATTTATGCCTACAATTATAACCACCACCTGTTAATAATACACCATTACCATAATTATTTATTATTTGTTTTTGTGTTAATGGTTCTGTGCTACCCATCTTTAAACATTCATTTCTTGTTCTACCGTCTATTGGTCCAATATAAGCATACAGGGTATCATCAGGTTCTTGTTGCATAACACCATAAGTAACAGATCTTGAATAGTTTGCTAAAGCAGTAGCAATAACAGTTTCTAATTGATCACCTGTTAATGCTTTAGTTGTTATGTTTGCAAGTACCTCTTCTTCACTTAATCCTGCAAATACACCAAATGCTATTTCTTGTTTAATCTGTGCAGCAAGATATGGCAGGTATGATTCCCATACAGCAATATCATACAATATCAATGCTTGTAATTGTTCTTCAGTCATTATTAATAGGTGGCTTAATTTCTTTTAATACTTCTATATGCCCTTTAGTATATTCTTTTTTTATATTAGTAAATTTTTTATTAAGCATATCACCTAAATTTAAATCATTTAATGATTCTACAAGTTTATCTTCACCAACTTCATCTTTCATTTTATACAATGCACTAACAACTTCTGCTAATCCGTTATCATACATTGTTGCAATTTTCTTTGCAGTTTTATCTAATTTATCTACGTCCATTATACTATATCAGATACTTTCTTTTTCTTTTCCCACATCTTGCAACTCCAGTATCTTGCCTTTGTTTTATCTTTAGCAGTATTACATTTATGCCTTGCCCTGAATGATTTACGTTTAGCATCACTTTGTCTTTTAATAGATAGATTAGGATCACCAAACATAACCTTCTTTACTTTATCACCTGCATTAACATAAACCTTAAACTTCTTTCTACCATAACCTGCTTCACCTTTAGTTATTCTGCTTGGTTTATCTAATGTAACTTTCTTGCCTTGATATTCTGCCATTATTCTGTTGGTGTATTTAGTATATCAAGTAATGGATTAGATGATGGTGTATCTTCTTCATCTATATCATCTATTTCTGTTGCACGTCTATCAAATAAATAATCTTCTGCTTCTTCTCTAGTTAGATCAGGATTCTTTTGCATCAATATATCTGCTAAATCAATTAATCCTTTAGATAATTCCCAATCCCATTTAGCACGTTGTTCTTCATCAGATAATACATCTACTGATTCACTAAAATCAACATCGAGTAAGTCACCTGAATCTTTGCCTTCTTCCACTGCTATCATCAATCTTTCTAAATCAAATAGTTTAAATTCAATATCCCTCCATCTAATTATATCAGATTTTCTATCATCAGTAAGTTCTATATTACGCATTTTAAGTGCTACACCTGATGATGCAGTAGTGCCTTCAACAAATGTAGTAGGCAAATGATAATTCTGTGATAGCATTTTATATGATGATTGTATTGAAGCATCTAATGCTGGTATTGCATTTGGTGGACTAACAATATTCATAGTGCCATCAACACCAAGAAAGTTTATTTTATCTTGCCCTACAACCATTTCATCGTGATCAATATTACCATTAACATATAGATACCCAAATGATTGGAACATTACATTGGCATTCTTGTTTGTTTCTGCTACATTAATTGCAAGATTAGTAGATATTAAATCATTACTAGCATTGGTATCTAAATAACTAAATTCAGGTTTACCTTCTCTAAAGCATTCAATAAATGGCAATCTACCATATGGATTTATCATATCAGGATTATCTTCCTGTGTATATGTTTTACCATTTCTATCAAATATAAAATGATTTTCAGAATCCCAATATGCAAATTGTTCAGGTGTATCATCAAACACAGTTGCTTTCATACTAATAGGATATACTATTGCTGTTGGTTTTAAAGGATCTTCATCAAACATAGGTTCATAGTCAGTAATAATATCATACTCAATACAACCTGTGCCATCTTCTTTAGTCCTCCAACAAGGTTTAAGCAATACAGCATCAAGCAAATTAGTTATACGTTCTAATCTTTGCAGTTTTAAATCTTTATCAATAAAGTAATCAACAACTTCTTCATTGGTATATGTTCTTATTGGTGGTTGCATATACACTAATGATACTCTATCTATAATTCTTTTAGTTATGTTAATATTACCAGCAACTACTTTCTTCATTGTAGATCTACTAAAGTAATCTTTTGTATAATCATATGTATCACCTTTGTAGTAATCCAATGCTTCATACCTGCTAGATTTCCATTCATTTTTACGTTGTTGATTAATATCCCACCTTGACATTAAAACTGCTAATTCACCTGCGTTTGGTATCATCTATCTTGCACTCCTATTACTGGTTTATTGATTGGATATAGCCAATTACACAAATAGCCAAACGCATCACTCATATGTGTTAGGTTTGGATTGCTTTTATCTATATCTCTTGTATTTTCTTTATTAACTACTTGTTCAAAATCTTTTATTAATGATTTACATCTGTTATCTATTTTAATATTGTTTTTAGCAAATTGGTTATTAACTGAATTAACTCTATTAATAACTCTTGGATTAATATGTGCTACCTTAACTCTAAAACCACTTTTCTTTATAATAGATATATCACTATATCTTGCACTACTATTTCTTGCTGCACCAGTTGCATCAGGATAGCAAATATAAATATTATTAGGATACATATCCCTGATAATATCACACATTCTTTGTGTTGGTAGATCACCATCACCACTATGTGTTATTTCTAACTCTTTGATAACCTGTATTGATCCATCTCTTTGTTGCTGTGCCAATACCCAACATAAAGGGGATACATTAAAATCTGCCCCAATGTGTAATGGCAGGTTTGGGTTATAATTGTAGTTTCCTGTGTGTTCTTCTCTTTTGAACGCATAATATGTTGCTCCCTGTGTTAGATTTACAAATTCACCATCAATGTATGCCCTTAATAACTTTTCATCATAGTTATCCCTTAATGATTGTATGTATGATTTAGGCAGATAATGATTATCAGTTGTTTTACCGTGTACCAATAACTTGTTATCATTGTATTCTTCTACCATTAAATGCCAAGTATAACCAAATCCTTCAGGTGTTGTTGTTATATAAAGTACAGCATCATCACAACCTCTTAATCTACCTAATGCTTTCTGTACAGTTATTTCTGCTGTTTTAAAGTTCTCAATATCTAATTCATCAATACCAACATAAGTATATGAAGATCCTACAATTCTTTGTGGGTATCTTGTTTGGTATATTTGAATATTACCATAGATGGTCCTGAACTTATGCTGTGATATATTATAAGTAAATGGCACACCGTTTCTTTCTAGTATTTCTTTAAATGGTTCTACAAATACTGAATCAGCAAGATTATATGTTGGATATAATATTAACCCATTACTCTTACCATCTCTATTTGTTTTACTTATTAAGTTAATAAATGTTTCAGTTAAGAATGAATATGTTTTACCTGATCCAAACCCACCTACATATGCTTTAATTCTTGCTTTCTTTCTGTTTGTTAAAAAATCCCATTGTGCTGGAAAATAATTATCTTTATGTAATGTTAATGGTTTAGAGTTCATCAAAGTTTATTTCTGATATAGGTTTAGTTAATTCTAATTCTTGTTTATCTGATTGATTTAATATTTGTTTACCTAGCCATATTAGCATTGTGTGGCTACCTGCTTCTGCTGCCTTCCATTGTAACTGTCTTAATCTAATTTTACCTTTATCCCTACCTTTTGTAAGATATTCCGAATAACTCTTTTCAAGAAGATCAGGTGAACACCCAAAAAAAGAACCTATTTCTATATTAGTACAACCAAATGATGCTAACTTTTCAACCTGTTCTGTATCTATATCATATTTTTTAGGACGTGCCATTGATTAACTCTGCTTTCTTCCCTGTAAATTGTTCCCATCTATTTATAATTACATCACAATAATGTTCATCTAATTCCATACCATAGCATTTTCTATTAGTTTTTTCACAAGCAATCAATGTTGAACCACTTCCAAGATATAAATCAATAATTATTTCATTTTTTTTAGAATAATTTTCTACGAAAGGTAGAACAACTTGTAAAGGTTTTTGAGTAGGGTGTATTCTTTTTTTAACATCTTGTTTACTCAAACCAAAATATCTAAACCAATTAAAGTGTAGAACCTGCCTTTTGTGTTTTTGTTTTGTCCACAACAATTCAAATTCTGAATTACTACCTGCATCTCCATTGCTTTCTAATGTTTTATCCCATACTATATAATGCCCTTGATCAAAATCTTTTATGTGTTTATAATAATAATCTGCACCCCATAAAAAAAATTCTTTACAATAATCAAAATGTTTAAACAATGTTGTTATTAATTCAGGTTTAAAATCTTCATTATCTCCAATGACTTTTTCATATTTTTTACCCTTTCTATCTCCCCAAGATAAACCACTATAATCAGTATCTAAATTCATTCCATAAGGTGGATCTGTAAATACCATATCTGCTTTATTACCATCTAATAATAATTCTATATTTTCTTTCTTTGTGCTATCACCACATAACAATCTATGATTACCTAGTTTCCATATATCACCTAATTTACATACTGATTCTACATCTTCAGGTATATCATCATCATCAGTTAAACCTTCAACTTCTACTTCTTCAGGTGAAAATCCTGCTAAATCATCTTCAGTAAAACCCCAATCCATCAAATCATTAAAATCAAATAAATTAGCAAGTATATCATAATCCCATTCACCTACATTTTTATTTAATCTAATGTTTAGTTCTTTTTCTTTATCTAATGATAAATCTAATTCTAAACAAGGTACTTCAGTATATTCTAAATCTTTTGCTACCTTAACTCTTTGATGCCCACCTATAATAATATTCTTTCTATCTTTATTTTTATTAATTATAACAGGATCAACAAACCCAAACCTTTGCAATGATTCTTTTATGTTTTTGTATTGTTCTTTTTTTAATTGTCTAGGATTATATTCAGCAGAAATTAAACTGTTTATATCTTTATATTTAATATTTTGTGTCTTTTTTGCCATAATACAATAACATAATATAACCTAATATATGATTTTTAAAAATGTTTTATACTTTTTCCCTAATAATTATTGTTTCATATTTAGTGCTTATTTGCTGTTCTACTTTAAGATCAAGATACTTTGGTGCGTCGTCCCATATAAGTTTTTCATCACTACAAGCATCTAATAATTGTTTTACACCACCATATAAATTATCTAAATCCAGTTTCTTCTTTCTGTAACTTATAATAGTTAATTTAAACTTTTCACCTACTTCTGATTCTCTTACTTTTTTTAATCGCATTTGGTTTCTAACAAACAATGCCCATATTTTTTTACATTGTCTTTTAACTGCCCAATGCTTTCTATCTAATTGATTTCTTGATTCCACTTTGTGTGGTATTGTTAATATATCGCTATCCATTTATACCCCTTTATAATTTTTTTTACAATTAAAGCAATATTCTATTTTATCATTAATATTATTTTTATCAAGCATTTTTGCTAAATGATAATTACATTTTTTGCAATAAATATTAATCCATTGTATAAAAATAAATCTATTACTACTATAATCCACAATAACCCTCATCACAATTAAAACCTTCAAACATTTCTAATTGGTTATCTTCAAAATCTATTTCTTTTAAAGGTTTGCAGGATCTATGTAAGTATAATTTATCATTTAAACCTCTTTTAGTAGAATCTCTAATTGCTTCATCTGCTTTTACTGCTTGTTTCCAAGCCTTTCCATTTTCTTTTTGTATTTCTGCCCAAAATTTATTAGAATGATAAGGACAAAAAGAACAACTAGATTTAACAGGTACAGGAAAATTATTATCTTTAAAAAATTTTAAACAATCCAATCTGCTCATATTATGGTATATTAAAGGATAAAAATATTTTATATTATACATTATTGAATCCTTCATTCTTTCAATTTCATCAGTAGTAATTCCTAACCATAATTCAGTTCTTTTCATTCTTTTTCTTGGTTTAAGTTTGTGCAATTTTCTAATAGTTTGTTTAACAGGATTTATTTTATATTCACCTGTACATTGTCTCCTAACCATACCACCACCTTCTGTAAAGGCAGGTATTGATGCAATTCTTTTACCCTGTGAATTTTTTGCTTGTAATATATCTTTTAACAGGTTGTAATCTTTATTTACTATTATTTTAATACCATTGTTCTTTTTTTGCCAATCTTGCAACCACTTTAACATATCATAGGTTTTATAATGTTCTGCTTGTGGATCTGCAAATATTGCTACATCTGCTCTAGGTACTTTATAACCCATACTGCTCATTAAATATAATGCAGTTGATTGTACACCCATACCTAATGATATTACTTTTAATGGTGCATCTATATCACCTTTAGCATATTTTTTAAAAACATCTCTACGTTCCATTTATTCTCCTACATAAAGTTGCTGTGTAATATTGTTTTACTTTCCAAAATTCTATACTTTCCCATTCAAAAAATGTTAGGTTTGCTTTTTGATTTCCTAAAAATTTAACAAACCAATAATGTGTAACAAGTTTATCTTCATTTCTATGTGCATCATAATTTACTCTAAATTCATTAACTTGTTTTGGTACACCTTTAACATCTATATAAAAATTTACATCAGGATATTCTAATATTAGATCAGCATCAGGTATTGGTTGTATATCTATAAATGGTGTTGCTTTATATTTTATATTATTCTGAACTAAATAATGCCTTGCAACAAGTTCTGCTAATATTCCAGTAACTGATACCCAATGTTCTTTATCACCTCTATATTTTTCAGATCCTTCTTTATAAACATTACTAGATAATTCACTTCTTATCTTTGCAAGTTTATGTGCAACATCTTCATACTTTTTAGGATAACTAATATTTCCATCAAATATCCAACTCATTTAAATACTCCTATATTTTGTAATGTTGATATTTTATTATAATTAAATTCAATTATTGCTGATGGAAAAGGTGCAGGTGCTTTTTTATTACCATTAATAAAACTAATTCTACCTTTAATAAATAATATTTGTTTAGCATATTTAAATATAAAATTATGCCAATATTTTGTATCAGTTCTTGCAGGTATCAAACATACAACTATTGCACCTTTTAATGATTCTTTATATGCTTTTTCAATCCATAAACCTATTTGCCTTCCATATGGTGGATTCATAAATACAACTTCATTACTCCAATCTTTTATAAAACCATTATCTTCTTTAGTATAATATTTATCACATTTTGCTGATTCTTTTGTACAACAAGGATCTAAAGTAAATTTATAAATATTATTTAATTTATTATATAAATCTAATGGTGTTTCCCATTCATTGGATTCACTACTAAAATGTACTTTTAAATTATTTACCATAATTTTGTTTTACTTGCTTTACGTTTTTCATTGTATTTATTCATAAATTTTCTATTACAAGGTTTACATCTTGCTTTAGTAACACCATTGTTTCTTAATCTATTTTTTTCAGTTAATAATTCTTTGCAATCTTCACAATGCGTTCTTCTTTTATAACTTTTTCTTTTAGGTAAAGTTATCATTTATTTGTTGGTTTTAGTTTATCACCACAACATCTACTATCTTCTGTTGCTGGATATTTATAAAAATCTGATACATTACATTTACTACAATAACCAATTCTATTATATCCAGTAGCATCTAATTTAAAATCTTCATTTTTATATTTAGTTATAGGTTTCCAATCTTGTTGATTCTTGATCCATCTTTGCAATCTTCTTTTAATATCAAATGTTTTTTGCATTTCATATTTCATCTTTGTACCATTTAAATTTCTTTCTGTCCAGTAATTACAAAAATCATCTATAACATCAGGTGCTACCATTGGTGTAAACTTTAATCCTTCTGCCAAAACTAAATTAATAAATTTTTGTTCTTTATTATCATTATTATCATTATTTAAATTATTATCATTATTGTTTGTTTTTGATTGCGTTTTACTTGCAGTTTGATTGCGTTTTGATTGCAGTTTGGTATCAGTTTGTAATTGTTGTAACTCTTTATAATTGTTGATAGTTATCATAGTTGAAATTGCATTAGATCTAACTTCAATCATATCATCATCTTGCAGAAGTTTTAAAAAAGAACGTAGCCTAGAAATACCCCAATTAAACTCCTTCATTAACTTCTTTTGTGATGTTAAAAAACTACCTGTTTTGATCTTAATTAACTGATTACCAATTACAACTTTATTATCTTTATGGTTTGCTTTTAATAACATATAAACAAATGCTTCAAACCTACTATAAGTTCTAGATCTTGATAATATTGGATTATCTAATATCTTTCTATGTAAACTAATCCAACCTTTCATAATTTTACTCCAGTAACTCTATAAATGGCATCTCTATGCTTTTTTGATGGATA
>VTLG01016392.1_pt1 | contig 33024 bp, 27 predicted proteins | sample 4694571 | NCBI WGS metagenome assembly VTLG01 (sample SAMN12604809, study PRJNA352737) | marine metagenome | biome: ENVO:00000447; feature: ENVO:00000209|ENVO:00000569|ENVO:01000036; material: ENVO:00002151; isolation source: viral sequences binned using virsorter ...
TTGAATAAGAGATCGTCAACTGACGTAAAGGGTCTGTTGCTCAAGATTTGTTCAATAGCTGATTCGCCTAGACCTTTCACAGAGGTTAGCGGTTGGATCAAGGTCTTGCTGTCTTCCTCTGCGATCTCCCACACAGTGCCAGACGCATTAATGTCTAATCCTCTGATTTTGAATCCCATTGATTTAGCAGTGTTGATAGCACGCTCTTTTCGCTTTTCTGGCTCTTTGTCGAGAAATGCTGCCATCCATTCAGAGGGATAGTAATTAAGAAGATAGGCACACTGATAGCTAAGAATGCTGTAGCTGACAGCGTGGGACTTATTAAAACCATACCCTGAGAAGTACTCGAATGTTTGCCAGAGTTCTTCTGCGTCTCCTTGCGATAATCCCTTAGCGAGACAACCTTTGACGAACTTGTTGTAGATTTTAAGCTTCTTCGTTTCATGATCCCCTGTTCCTTTCTTTGTTAGAAGTTTGCGAAGTGTATTTCCCTCGTCGAGAGAAATGCCGTCTCCAAGTCGATGAGCTAGAAGCGCAATCTGCTCTTGGAAAATAAGATACCCGTAAGTTTCTTTTGTGACATCTTTAACAATGTCGTGCAAATAAGAAATGTCTTTCGGATTATTCTTTGCTTCAACATATGTTTGGTCAACATTTGCACTCAGTGGGCCTGGACGGTAAATCGAGGTGATAGCTGAGATGTCGATGATGCTCTTTGGCTTTGCTCTCTTGCAAAACTTCTGTGCCCCTTGTTCTGTAAACTGAAACACGCCTGCCCACTTGCCCTTATGAAACACATTGCCATAGACCGCAGGGTCGTTTAAGTCAATCTTGTCGGGATGCAGATTTTCATCATAGTATGTTTTAACGTCCTCGAATGTCGGATCTGGGTTGTTGTGGTGTCTTTTGAGAATGTGGCGGATCGCGCCCTCGACCATTCGTAGCGTGGTTAGGCCCAAAATGTCAAACTTAATAAAGCCAAGTGGCTCAAGGTGTCTAACGTTTTGACCTTCGGACCATGGGGTCTGGCGTACGCCTCCGCTATTCACGAGAGGCATCCATTTATCCAAGTCTTCTCCAACAACCACCCCTCCTGCATGACGAGAAACTGATCGCACTTGTCCCAAGAGGGCCTCAACGTGAGTTTTGACATGCGGGTATGTGTTCAAGAACCTTTTGAGGCTGTCAGAATATTCCATAACCTCTTCAAAGGTCGGTGTATACACGCCTGCCTTAATTCCATGGGCTTTTTTTGCAATCGGTGTCGCTTCTGAGATCATTCTTCCTGTTACTGAGTTAACCTCTGTGAACGGAATGTCATAAAACTTTGAAACGTCTTTAATAAGCGAGCGAAGCTGTAAAGTGTTGTAGTTTGAGATTGGAACAACGGTTGAGTCTCCCCATTCATCAATAAGCATCTCTTTCAACTCCATTGGATTTGAGACGTCATAATCAATATCTGGATAGTCTACTGCGTCCTTTCGTAAGAAGCGAGAAAACAAAAGCCCATATTTAATTGGGTCGATTTGTGTAATGTCTAAAACATAAGCGACCAAGGATCCGGCGGCAGAGCCGCGGCCCGGGCCTGTAAGCTGAACTGAAGCTGCCTTATCTGCTATAGCCTCCATCGTTAAGAAGTATTTCGCAAAACCACGGTCCTGAATGACCTTAAGTTCTTCCTTGAGGCGATCAACATAATCCTGCTTTTTGTGAAGCTCTCTTGATTTGAGACCCTTGAGGCACTTTTCAGTCAAAGCCTGGATGTCTGTCTTTCCGGCTGGAACGACAAACTTTGGAAGACGGACTTCGTTGTCAGGCATAAAGTCTTCAATCAAATCATGTGCGATGTAATCTGTGCGAGCGATTGAGTCACGAACCAAATCATCATCATAATTTGTATCCAGCATTTCAGAATACTTCTGATAGGACTCCCACATCTGCTCGCCGTTCTTCGGGTACAATTCATACCCGATCTCTTCTACTCCTTCTGGGAGTTCAGCGGACATGTATTCTGGAAGTCCTCCTTTCCCAAGCCATCCGATTCTTTTATAAAGCTCTCGGTCCTTCCATGCATCAGGGTTAGGATAGTGACTATCAGCAGTAGAAATGAGATCAACATCAAACTCATTACAAATCTGAATGATGTACTTGTTGAGCTTGTGTTGATCTGGAATGTTGTTCCATTGTATTTCACCAAACCATTGGTCTCCAAAAATTCCTTTCATTCGACGAGTGGTGTCCCTCATCGCCTCCAGAACAGCTTCTTCACCTTCTTCGCGGTTGTCCCAATAGTTTCCAGCGTATACCCCGCCAAGACAAGCAGAGGCAGCAACAACGCCATCACTATACTGAGAAAGGAGATTATAATCCATTCTAGGATATCTATAAAAATTATCATCTTTGTAACTCTCTGAAACAAGCTTAAATATGTTGTTCAAACCCGTTTGGTTCTGTGCAAGCAAAATTAAATGTCGTCTTCTCTTGAGGATGTTGGTCACTTTTTGCTTAGATTCGCTTTCATCTTCAATACTTAGAGAAACTTCCTTTTTTATCTTCTTTTTTTCACTTTTTGCCTTTTCATATTGATCTCGCCACTCATCTAAGGACGGAAGGAAGTAGGCTTCAACACCAAAAATTGGCTTGAAGTTAACCCCATTGGACTTAAGCTTCTTTGCGTGCAAAACCTGATAAGGTAGGCCATTCATGTGGCCGTGGTCTGTTAATGCAAGAGCTTTGCTTCCGTTGTGTACGGCAAAATCGATGTGATCTTGTGGGTAACCCAAACCATCGTTAAGGCTCAGCCCACTATGTGCGTGTAAGCCGACAAAAGGTAGTTTTTTAGACAAATTAGTTCTCCAATTATTTTTATAGTACTAGATTAACACAGAAGTTATTTAAAGTCAAGCATTTAATCTGTGGCTATTGTATTTGGTAGAGACACCGCACGGATGAAAAGATCTGGGTATTCAGCTTCATCTGTCCCTCCCCATTTCCAAGTATGACTAGCTGTTCTGCCGCCGGTTCCCACATAATAAGTGTAGGAAGTGCCGGCAGTGAGGCCAGTCAAATACCAGCTATGTGTTATTATCTCATGAGAAGAACCTGCGCCATCTGTGCTAGGAACTCTCACTTTTTTTACATAGCGAGTACCTAAAGAGTTCCAACTAGCTGCATCCGATAAGCCGAGCCAAAGAAAATCAAAACTGCTGCCTGTGTCCGAATGACAATATCCTTGGAATTGAATTTCCACCTTTCCGCTGGCTGGTGCAGTAAAGGTGACCTTCCAACGGTCAGTTGGTACCACCATGCTAGTGGTAACGTCGTACTCTGCATAGCTGCTCGCGCCGCCATTATTAAGGATTGAGGTCCCAAGGATGAGACCACCCATTTCATAAATATCTAGAGGCACTTTCGGGCTCGTTGTGGCAACACCCACGTTACCGTTCTGGTCGATTACCATTCTAGTGGTGGTGTTGGTTTTAAATGTCAGATTGTCGGTAGTATAATCGTTAAAAACGATCCATTTTCTCGTGCCGTTCTCGTACAACTCAAGGCCGGGGTGGCTGTCGGTGTCTCCGTCGATTTTAATTCTAACATCGTCTCCAGCAACTTTAAGATTGCCGGCTACATGTAGCGCCTCGCCCGGAGAGCTTGTTCCGATACCTACATTACCCGCAGAGGTAATTCTCATTCGCTCAGAAGATGTTGTATCGTCATCTTGATCGTCAGGGGCTGTTCCAAAAACAAGATAGCCACCTTTATCAGTTGCTGCATGATGCTCAGAAGCATAACCTGCTATGTACGCTGAGGCTTCCGCAGTTCGGCTCGGGCGATTACCATCTGCGGAGTCAAACCCAATTCCACCTAAAATGTTGTCTGGATACACTGCACCATCATAACGAATGATCATAATCCCTTCATCGCCATCTGCGCCTTCGTGATGAATCTCTATATTGTGATTAGGGGCAACAAAACAACCTAGACCAATTCTGTCGTTTGCTGCGTCAACATGAATGGCGTAATCGCGGTTGGCAGACTTAACCTGAGTGTTCGCTGTGCCTGCCGTACCATCTCCGTCTTCGTTGACAACCAAAGATCCGCTAATTACTAAAGATCCTGTTATGTAAGTGTTATTTCCTAAGATAGTGCCGGCCATTATTCGTTCTCCTCGTTGTAATTATCTTCACCAATCTTATTCCACTCATGATAATCTAAAATATACTTCGGTGGGCGGCTGATCTCGTCTTTTTCTTTCGAGGACAAAAAGGAACAATAATTTTCCCAGTTATTAATTTTGTGATACCATGGTAGTTCAACGACATCTTCTTTGTCAAACTCAAGTTGACCAAAGACGTCTTGTAGCGAAAAAAACCTTGCTGAGTATCTCTCTTCTATTGGCAACTTTTCTTTTGGTATGCCAGCGGTAGTGTTTTTGAACATACCCGTCGCATTCTTTCGAAATGATTTTCGTATTTGTATAAACTGCTCTGAATTAAAAGTAAAGCCTAGATACTCCCCTTCTTTGATTGTTCTGCCATGATGAGAAAAGGCAAACCCCGAACGACTTGAGATTTCGCGGCGCTTTTCTCTCAATCCATCCACAGGATACACTCCATAGGGAAAGGCTGTGTAAAAGCGATCTGGTGTAACCCATTTACTTATCCTTTTACTTATACTATATGAAGACATCGCTCCATGAAGAACAGACCAAGCCAAGCAGTCTCTCTTGTCTCTATCATTTGGATGAATGGGTACATAAAAAATTGGTATCTGTTTTCTCCTCTGTTCTTGTTTTGGGTCTTGTGGTCTTTGCGCCCAGACGGGATCGCTAATGTATTCTCCCAAACGGTGGCGAATCAAGGGTTGCATATCGTCATTACAAACAATCCAAATTGTCTCACAACCTGCATAAGCACACTCAACAACTGCCCTCTCAATGGCAAGATAATTCTGCGCAATTGGCATGCAGCAGTCGTGCCATGGAAAGTTAAAATCCGATGGGGGTCCCGCGATGGGAACGATTCCAGCTAAGTGAAACTGTTTTATGAGTTCTTCTTCTTTCATTTTTTGACGATGAGTTCGTTTAACTTTAAATTATAACCTTTTTGCCTTTGGGAGTCAAAATAAATTTCTTCAGGAGTTCTATAATCAAAATAAATGTCTTTTTTGTTTTTATGTTTGTCGCGATTCAATTTAAAAACTTCTCTCTTTCGTGACTCAACCTTCACTGCATAATATTTGTATTTATCTGGATTGTTGAAGTCTCTTCCATTTCGAGCACCTCTAATTCCAGCATTTTTCATAAGTTTTAAAACTTTAAATTTAACATAAGTGTCAGAATTTTCAAAAGTTTGTAATTGGTACTTTTTTAAGTAAGAAATGGCGACAGCATCCTTCCTATCGACAGAGCCATCAAACCTTAATGATGGGTAAAAATAAATTTCTTTTACAAAATCATTCTCCGTCTCAAAAAAATCGTATTCATGCTTCATTCCTGACTTTACATCTAGCCAATCAATTACTTTGAAGATTCCGGATTCTTTTTCTGGTATGTGCAAGCCTTCGATGCCCTCCTCGTCAAAAATCGTTAACTTTTTAAATTTAAGTCTTACAACCCTAAATTTCTTTGTTGTAATCTTGAGAATATTGCCATCTTCAATTCGAATTGTAACTGGCTTGTCTGAAAGGGGTAGACATCCGGACAAAGAAAGGACAAAAGCCAAGTGCTCCCAAACTTTTAATTTAGAATGTCCAAAAATCTTTTTATCATCAGTTCCATTCAATTTATAGTTTTCAGTTTCTAATTGTAATTTAGCAAGTTCAAAATCTGGATCGAAAAAATCAAAAAAGAATGGCTTTCTGTCGTTAACTGAAATCAAAGGTACAGAATTAAAGTAAGAATACATTAATCCTGCTAGTGTATTCCCTATCACGACCTCACTGAACTCATATTCATGTTTATTCATAACATCCGGGCACGTATTCTTGATCTAAGTATTCAGCTTGCATTTTCTCTGTCTCTCTATCAAGACGTTTTGCTAGCCTCGTAACTTTTTGCGCGTATCGGTAACCTTTGTGTGTTCCATGGCGAGATTTACAACGAGACCAGCCTGCGTTATAGGCACACAGGCTTCTTTTATAAGAATCTCTGTATCGATCTAAATAATAACTCAAGATCTTTGTCCCTCTTTCAATGCTAGTCTTTGGATTCTGCAACTGTCGACACGTAAGCTTCTTACCGAAACGATTTCGGTATCCATTAGAATACTTTGGTAGAACCTGTGTCAGGCCGCAGGCATTAGATCGACTTCGGGCCTTTGGAGTCCAACGACTTTCGACAAAGATCAAAGACACCATCACTGTTGGGTCGACATCGTGCTCATAAGCCACATCTACAACTGTTTCCATATTTTCGCACGCTACATCTGCATTGGGTAATAACAATGAGACATACGCAGCGCAGAGTAATTCTGCTAAAGACATTTTATACCTCGGTTTTTGGTTTCGCTAAAAAGATTTCGCCTTCGCTGGCGCGGCCCATGGCCTCAAATTGGTTTTCTGGGGGCTCTGCTGCTGTCCACTCAGTAAAAGTAAACTTAACTCTTCTGTCTTCACCTTTTACTAGTCTGGACCATACTTGCAGGGCACTCCCCTCTTCCGCTTCTGAGAACGGACCATAAAGTACCTTTCCATTTCGATCATAAACCGCCGCAAATGGGGCACCAATGCCTTCAGGGCGGTGATCATGGTGTTCTCCCCATCCGAAAAGAAAGGCATCCTGATTATACATTTCACACACTGTCTTGCAAATATCAAAAAGCGCTTCCAGAGATTCTTTTGGGTCGTCCATCTTTGTGGATTTTCCGGGAATCATTAGGCTAGCCTCTGTGACGCTAACAAGTTTTTCGTCGCCATGATCTTCTTCCCATCCCCCTTCAGTCTTAACGAATCCATATCCAGCACCTCTCATGAGTGCCATAAGTTCCTTGAAGTTCTTTTTGTTCTCTTCTGGAGCAAGATTACCTCTATCTGAAGTTATTGAAGCGAAGCCGATGGTTTTAAAATGGTTGTCCAACCATCTCTTTAATCTAATTTCAAGAATGACTTCTTTGTCGACAAGTTCTTTTATTTCTTTCAACGTGATCTTCATCTAGTTGATACAACTCCATAAACGTAATTTTCTAATACTAAATAGAATTCATCATCATCAATCTCGATCTTTTGAACCATCGAGTTTTCGACCAACACCTTGTCTCCTTTGCTAACTCCAACATTACAACTCGGAGACACACTTAAGACTCTGGCTGTCGCATAAGGCTTTGGTGGTGTTGCGTAATCATCTGGTAACAAGATATTCGTAGTGTTGTCTTCGTTTTTCTCTTCCTCTACGATAGGTTCAATGAGAAGGTGTCTATTTCTTGGCTCTAATTTCATTTTATCTCCTTTATCCGCATTTTGAATAGCCGCATGCTGTACAAGTTACGCACCCATCTTGATAAATCAAGCCACTTTCATTACCACATGATGGACATGCCTTATCAGAATGAGCTTTTTCGCCGTTTTGAATGTAATTCTTAAGAATCCTGGCAACACAGCGTGAAAAACTGAATAAATCACTATCCTTGTCCTTTTGGAGTTGTTCCACTAAAAAGCTTGGCTTTGCTCCATGTCGGAGGGATAGAGAAATCATTCGAGTGAATGCTGAGTTGTTTGGATTGTCGAATATTTTCACGACGTCACGTACAATCATTGTATCACCATTTTTACCCACAGTTAAGTCATAGCGATTATCTTTTGTTTTAAACTTAACTTTGGTTAATGTCCCTTTTGTAAGAGATGATGGAATCTCAATCAAGTTTGAGAGGCCCCCCATTACCTCGTAAGGCTTTCCGTCGAGGTTGCCGACTAGAACAGTCCATTTCTCGCCTTTAATAGTAGTGTGGTGTATGTCACACTCCAAGATCTCCGGTCGTGCTGGGGCGACAGATGGTTCGAAAACGGATGTGTCTTCCTCGTCGCCTGTCACTAGCACACCAGATCGGGAACCATCGACATAAACTGTAATTCCTTTTAAGCCCATCTTCCAGCCCAAAAGATATAAAGCAGCGACTGTTGAAGGGTCAGTATCTTTTGGAAGATTGATTGTTGAACTAATCGAATGGTCAATGCTCTTTTGAATTATAGCCTGAATCTCTACTCTTTTTCTCCAGTCAATCTGGTCGCTAGTTGTAAAGAAGTCTGGTAAGGAGTCCTCGCTAGAAGTACGGCTAGCTCCCACTGTTTCCAACCATTCTGCAACATTGTGATGGAATACCTTGTATTCTAACCATTTGTCTCCAAGCTCATCTACAAAATCTGGCTCGACATCAGTCTCGTCATGAGAAAGTTTTCGGCGACGTGTGTAACAATTTCGGAAGACAGGTTCTAAACCGGAACTTGTCTGAGACATGATCGATACCGATCCTGTTGGGGCATTTGTTAAGATCGAGATGTTGCGTCTTCCAAATCTGGAAATTTTCTCCTGCAAAATTTTTGGCAAACTCGAAATAAACAAGTTGTTTTGTTCTGTGGCCCAATCGAAGATGCTAAACGGTTCTCTTTCCTTTGCCAACTCAACCGATTCTGAGTATGCTTCATTGCGCAGGGTCGTGTAAATCTTATCGATGACGTCAAGGGCTTCATCTGAATCGTAGGCTATGTTCAGGTTGGCCAGTGCGTCGGCGAGGCCATGAGTCCCCAGGCCGGTTCGTCGGCCGGTCTTGCATGCATGCAAAAGCTTTTTCCACATAGCCTTCTCATCTTTTGTATCACAGTGGCGCACAATGCCCTCAAGTTTTTCAATTTCAAGCTCGACCAGATCATCAGACAAGCGTTGGCCTGCAGAAATAACCTTAGCAAACTGTTTATAATCGAAAGCAGCCTCGCCAGTGAATCGATTCTTAACAAAGTTCTTAAGGTTGATCGAGATAAGACGACAAGAGTCGTTTGCAGAAAGAGGGAGTTCGCCGCAGGGATTAGTGGTAACGGTTTTGAAACCCTGGTCTGCATATTCATGCGCTGGTAGATAATTTGTGATGTTATCCCACATCATTAGTCCCGGTTCCGCAGTCTTTGTTGCAGAATGAATAATCTTATCCCAAAGTTCAACAGCATTAATCTCTTTGGTGTGGGTCGGATTATCGGAATCAATCGGAAATTGCAAAGTGAAGGTATCGTTATTCTCTACCGCCTCCATGAAATCATCGTTAATTTTTACGGACACATTCGCTCCGGTAACTTTAGTCAAATCATGCTTCATTGTGACGAATTGTTCGACATCTGGGTGGCGGATATCCATTGTGATCATAAGCGCCCCTCGGCGGCCGTTCTGACCAATCATACGACATACATAAGAATAGAAATCCGCGAAAGACCAGGCGCCAGTTGTTGTGCCGGCTGAATTGTTAACTTCTGCGCCGTCTGGACGAAGTTCGGAGATGTCTAAGCCAACACCACATCGACGTTTAAATAAATTAGCTAACTGCTTTCCCGAATCCATAATGGAGGATACATTATCCTTTGGGGAATCAACAACAACACAATTTGAGAGCGAAACCTTAACATTATCGTTACCAATGCCCATCATTGGAGAGCCCTGCGGAACGATGTAGTCAAAATCTTTCAGATAGTCATAAATCTGATCTTCGGTAAGGGCGCGGTCTCCTCCAAACTTCTCTTCAATTCTCGCAAATTCTTTAGCGAGTCTTTTATGCATGTCGTCGGGCGTCTTCTCTAGGAGATCGCCATTTTTCTTTTTGAGTGCGTATTTTGTAATCCAAACGTTTGTGGCGAGTTCGTCACCATTGAAATATTCTAATGTTGCTGCTTCTACTTCTTGTTTCGTATATGTCATGCTTTGCTCCTAAATTTTTTATACTTCTCAGCTAATAAATCTTTCTGTTCTTTTGCAGTTTTTACAACTACTGCTTGAATTGTATCTTCAAGCCCGGGCTCTTTGACATCCAACTGTACATTCGATGTGTCTATTTTCATTGGGAACACCAATCCATCGGGGCCGTTTCTGTTTTTCGCTACAAACATTCTCCCTCCATTGTCAATCTTGTCCTCAACTGTTCGTGAAATCGTGCAGATAAAATCCGCAACAAAACACTTGTTAAATGCCTCAGAGATCGACTCCATCGTTATGACTTCTGCGTTCAATCCAGATCTATTTGTCTGGGAAGCTGTCCAAACGGGACATTCATACTCTTGAGCTATTGCCCTGAGGTCTTCGTAAATAGTTTCCAATTCGTGTCGTTTCTCTTTGCGAATTATAGAAGGCCTTAACAAATCGCCATAATCTATAATAACTGTGTCGATAGAAATGCCTCTTTGCCTAAGTTTTTCAAGGTGATTCTTAATTGACGCTGGCGATGCTGACTTTGTTGGATATTCTTTAACAATTAGGCGAGCGTCGAGATCCTTCACTTTATCGTAGATCATTTCTTTAAATGAAGGCAGTTCCTTTATCGGGACTTTTGTCATACAACTGTCATATCTAGAGGCTATCACTGTTGATCCTAGTTCTAATGTATAGTGTATCACATTTTTACCAGATTTTATAGCCTCGGTACCTAAATGTACGAGAGCCATTGACTTACCTGCGCCTGTGGGGGCGATTACGACACCAAGCTCTCCTTGACCCAAACCCCCCTCACAGATTTCGTCGATATGTTTCCAGCCTGTGGTTACTGGGTTTCTAGGTCTGTATACAAAACGTTCTTCGAAATCTTTGATGTAGTCATAGCCAAAGTTGTTGTCCGCCCCTAATTTTAAAGCACTGTTTATTTCTTCTGCTATTTCATCAAAAGAAGAATTTTGTAAAAGCTTTACGGACTTGATCATTGCCTCTTTTAGCTTTTGCTTTTTACAAAAATCTAAGACTTCTTTCTTAATGTACTCTTCCCCATCGACTCCCATGTCTGATTTAAAAATGCGCGCAAAGTAGTCTCTGACCTGAAGTTTAATTGCTTCAGTTTCATCATCTAAGTTCGTGCGAAGTACGGAGATCATAGTCTGGTAAGAGGGGTGCACCTCATATTCCTTTTTGTACTCCACAATTTGCTGCACAAAGACGCGAAGGTGTTTAAGTTCTAAAAACTCAACGTCAAAAACTTCTAAAAGCTGATCGCAAAAACCACGATCTTGTAGTATCAGTTGGCAAAGATTTTCTTGGAACTTTTTGCCATATTTTGAGAAGCTTGCTTTGGTATCTTTCATTACCAGCACACAACATCAATGTTTTCCCACCAGCACCCATAAGAATCCCAGTACTCACACCACGTTTCTTCGCAGAGCCACCCATCATAGTCATAATATTCCCAAATACAGCACTGATCTGGGTAGCAGTACGTTGGGTTTCCCAAATCCCAGTATAATTGCTCAACGTTATCACAAACTGGCTCTAACAAATACGGACCTGTTGGCTCTGGAACTCTAGTATCTACAACCAAGCAGCTTGACAAAAACAAGCCCGTTAAAAATAAAAACTTTTTCATCTTTTTCTCCTGTTATTACTCTACTAGATTTTAGAGGTTTTGTCAAGCGTTATCTGCAACAATTCTTTTCATTGTCGCAAATAAATCTGTCCAATTAAATACACCAAAGCCATCTTCATTCATCATCTTCATAACTTCGGTTTTATTAAACTGTTGTTCTGCTTCTTCTATCGCATAGCAAATCTTATTTTTACCTTGTATAGAAATGTTAGGAGAATACAGTTGCATAATTTTATAGTTTTCTTCAATAACTTCTTTGTTTTCTAAAACACCAGTAAATATCTTTAGTTTACTATCTAAACTTTCACAATAGTCAAAAAGAGTTTGTAAATCACAAGTCTTTTCTTCGGCTAAGAATGGGAATCTTTTAGAGATAGATTTTAAACCTGCGCCGGGAACTCCGGGTAAATTGTCGCTTTTATCTCCAGCCATCGCTCTAGCTAGTGCCATGTTAGTTGGGTGAATACCAAACTTATCACAGACTCGTGCCTGATTTAGAATTTCTTTTTGTACTGGTCTGAACAGAATTGTTTCTTCGTTGCAAAGCTGAAAGAAGTCTTTATCACTGCTTACAATAACCTTCTGCCAGCCTTTCAGCGACGGCATTTGTGTAACATAGGCAATGATGTCGTCCGCCTCCACTTCCGGAAGCATGACTTGAGATACTGGCATTTCATTGAGATATTCAAACAATCTCGCTTGTTGCCAAAGCTTGTTTTCAAGCTCCTCATTTTCAGTTAAGTGCTTGATATCTCTATTTAAACGCAGGGGCTTACGGCCCTCTTTATAATTCTTGTTTATCGTCTTTCGTTTTCTAGAGCCGCCTGGACCGTCCCATGCAATGACCACTTGATCTGGCTTTGTTTCTCGTACGAGCTTTTGAAGGATCTTGAGAAACCCCTTAACTCCGCCAATAGGTTGTCCATTGGAAGAGAGGCTCGGATCAACGATATAAGATCGAAAATACATGTTTAACGCATCAACGATCAGGATTCTGTTTTTATTCGTCGGAGTCATTCTCTGTCTCGCCTTCAATGTCATAATAGTCAGCAGCTTCACCCTCTCGTTTATCAAACTTAAGAATAACCTCTTCATCAATGAGTTGCAAAATGCGAGCACGGAAGGCTTCGTCCTGAATCTTTTCTTTCCACTTTGAGGGTTGGAATTTTACTGAATTTCCATCTCCCATGTCCAGGGTGTACCAAGATCCCGAGCTTGTCATGTGCCTTGAGCCCTTGACTGCCTCGAACCAAGATTCCTCATCCTGAATTCCAATTTCATCTCCCCACATGATCTTAAATGTGCATTGTCGACCTTGTGTTCCAAAGCGACTCTTCTTCAAAGTAGCCTTTACTTCTGATCCTACTCGGAAACCCCTATCGTCGGTAATGAAAGAAGCCTTAGATTTGCGCCCTGTGAGCCAAACACGCAAAGAGTAGGCATAGATCATTGCTTTGCCTCCCGGCGTCATGTACGGCTCTACAAGGGCCTCAGAGGGGCTTCTAGTAATGTTTGTTTTCAATTGGTTAAGTACCAAGAACGTAGATTGTGTATCTGCGATAGGAATTGTCAATTTTGACATACCTTTCGCTAAGATTCGAGCTTTTACAGCCATCGAAGAAAGCGGATTGAAGTCCCCCTCCAAGTCGCTAATCGCTGGCGTTAAGGCAAGAGAATCCCAGATAAAAAGAAACTTGTTGCCGGTGCTTAAAAGCTCCTCAATCGTTTCTAGGACAAATTCAACTGACTGAGCCTGAACATATAATAGTCTTTCTAGGTCGCATCCTGCGCGCTCTAAGAAATCAGGATCAATTGCAGACTCGGAGTCAAAGTAAGCTACGTCAACACCCATCTTCTGAGCATTCGCTGCAATCTGAGCAGCCATATAAGATTTACCGGATGCTTCAAGGCCTGCGATTTCCACAACTTTTCCAACCGGGATGCCGGCTTTCTGTCCTCTGCAAACGATAGAATCAAGCCAACGGGATCCTGTTGGGATCCACTCTTTCACCTCTGTCGGGTTGGCTTCTTGTAGGTTGTGCGCAACATTCATTCCGGCTCGCTTGTTGATCATACTGCGAATGTCGCCCATGGAAATCTTTCCGGGTTTTGTATTTTTTGGTCTTGCCATTTTATCCTCGTTTGTTAAAAATGTGAGGCATCTGTGAACCCATGCCTCCCTGCGGTCTTATCATTACCAGTTTACGCCTGTTGTTACTGCTGCGCGCCAATAGCCGTTGACGTCAGGAACATAGCTCACGTGAATCGGTAGATTCAGATCGCCCACGTCGGCAGTATAGCCAATCGCAGCGACAAGGTGAATGTAGTTCCCTTCATCAGCCGGATCATAAGCCGATGCATTTGCGCCGACAGCCAACTGAACTTGGTCATCAAACTCAAATCCAACAAGCACGCTTGCAGATGGAGCAAAAAGACTCTGGTCTAGTCCTGCTACGGAGACATTCTGAATAAAAAGAATGTCGAGCCATGAGCCACCATCCAAAGTTTGCTGTAATTCGAAACCTAGCAAGAACATATGATTGCTACTTAACTTGACGTCGGGGTTACAGGGCACGGATTCATCCCGCCATGGTGGCCGGCGCTCTGGAGTGCATTGTGGCTGCGTGCCTTTGTTCAGAAAAGAATATCCAAATCGTACGCCACTACGCTGTTTCCATTTTGAGGGAGCCTCGTCTGCCAACGCTGCTCCTGATATAGAAGTAGTAAATACTGTGAATAAAGCACAGGCTAAAAGTTTTTTAAACATTGTTTTTCTCCATTATTATGTAAGGGGAGGGGGCCAAAGCCCCCTCCATTAGACTTGCTGTCTAATTAACCACCAAGAAGCTCTTCAAAGGCGGAATCGACATCTGTTTTTGTGTCGTCGCCATACTTGGTGGTCTCTGTGGAGCGCTCTTCAGCGCTCGACTCACCTGAGAGGAACTCATCCAACATGTGTCCCACTTCTTCAGGTGTTTTGCGCTCGAAAAGAGTGTTGAAATCGGGGATATTCTCAAGCATCTCTTTGCAGCGCTCTGGCTCGTCGCAAAGAGCGGAACTCTTACGACGCGGTGTAAGTGTAGTCTGCGGGAAAGAAGCTCCTGCAGGCTTACCATACTGAAGGACCAAATCGGTACCTTCCTCAGGGTCGGTGATGTCACCGTACTCTGGATTCAAAACAAGGCTAAGAAGCTTTTCATAAGCCATCTTTCCGTATCCCCAGATACGGACTCCCTTGTCTTCCTCACCTCGTACAATTACAGGCGAGAAGAAGCGTTGGCGAGCCATAAGGTTTTTCGCCATCTTAATACTGTCCTCAGTTCCTTCGTCGAACAGTTCTCGAACGAAAGAATCAAGAGGATCAGTCTCCCCAAAGTTTTTCTTTGGGCTCAGGAAACCAGGGTTCTTGCCCACGTTATAGTGGAACCAGAAATCCTTAAACGGGTCGCCGTCGGAAGTTGGAACAATACGAATTGTTTGTTCGCCATCCTCTGGACGCCAGAATACGGAATCCTGTGATCCTTTATTTTGAAGCTTATTGAGCTTCGCTTTCATTTTGTCTAAATCAATAGCCATCTAGTTTTCTCCTTTAATTTAAGCTAGAGTCAGAATGACAAATCTCTCATTCTGCTGTTTATAATACTACCACAATTAAACTGTTTTGTCAAGTGTGAAAATATCTTTTTTAACGGAAATACTCTCCACTCGACCAACGACTGATTTCCAGTTGAAAACGCGGAAGCCGTGGTCAACCTCCCACACCAACTCTCGGCCCTCAGTCATCTTTGTTTGCTTGCCGGTACCCTTAACCTTTGAATTAAGGAACTCCTCTGGAAGGTCTGTGAGCTTCACAAACGTCATTTGGCGCTCTTCACCATTTTGCTTAACGAACGTTCCTTTATAACCATTAACACTAGTCATCTATTTCTCCTTTTTGTATTGATGCACTGTAACTCAAAGTGTAAGCAAAGTCTCGTTCATAATTTGTAGCAAAAATACCATAACTTACTTTTGTCTGATCTGTTGCGTTATCTTTAATTTGCTTTTTGATCCTTTTGAACAAGTCTCCCTCTGATTTGAGTTTGTCTTTATTAATAGCATAATAATATCTTATTTCTCTCACGTTGTCAAGAGGAAAAAAACTTTTATTTTCCTCTGTATCGAAATCAAGAAGGCCGATGGTCGAAATCCTTGCAGTTTCATAAGGTTCTGAGAATGTGTCGGTAACTGACTCAATATGGTTATAAACATTAATCATGTGCATTGTCGACACAATCATCTCGTTTAGTTTGTCGTGATAGCCGATAACAGGAACGTCTCCTAAGTGTTGTTCTACCATTGAATTGTCAACTATGAACATTCGCTTGAAAACTGCAGATCTTGCATATTCTTGAAAGACATTAAACGTAACACGCTCTTGCATTCTCTTCCGCTCTGATAGGAGATCAATGTCGGGGCGAATGTATAACACATTAATGTCTCTTCCTTTAAGATGCTGAAGGACTCTCAATGAAGCTCCGGAAATGTCGCCTGAGCCTCCGCAAATAAAAAGAACCTCTCCGGTTACGTCCTTAAAGAAGTTTTTCATGTTTGGACATGCTTGTTCATAAGACTCTGGATTGGCTTGAAGTGGCATGCTGTAGAGTCCTTCTTTTGGGAAGTCTCCATATGGCGTTTCCTCATAAGCATCCAGGCCGACGTCAATCTTATAAACATCGTATTCATCATACTTTGAAAAACAGTCGGCCAAATTGCAGCCGGCTTGGCCTAATCCAATAATCGTGTCCATTTTACTCCCCCACAGTCTCCAAAATAATTCTTTTTCGGAAAGCCCCTTTAATTCTCTTTTTTTTGCGCACCTCTGTCTCCAGTTGTTCGATAGTGTACCCTAAAGCAGGTACCAAGGCTCCGAATACCTCCGCGATGTCAGCTAGTTCTTCGAGACAAGGATCCTCTAAAAATTCATTCACCTCTTCAAGTAGTTTCTCTTTTAGTTTTTTCCTATATTCTTCATCTGAAGCGTTGTGGGTAGAAAACTCTTTCCCTTCTTTTGTCATTATTAGAGGTATCTTATCTCTTATCAATTTATTATATGTCTTCACAATTTCATTTCCTTCATTTCACCAAAATTTTTACCTGCCTGAACATTGACCTTAAAAGTGCCGAAATCAGTATCTGAAAACGTTTTAATAATGTCTGGTAAACTCTCTCTGTCATCGTCTGAAAAGTCTAGTATCAAACTGTCGTGAATACAAAATGCAATTTTTGATTTCGTTTCATTTAATAGTTTATCAACTTCCAGAACCCTTCTTAAAAACAAGTCACTAGTTGTGCTTTGAATGATGTAGTTTAAAGCATGATGTTTATCGGCTGCAATAAACCTATTAAACAATGTTTGCACACGAACGCCATTCCAGTGACTTTCAACGATAGCTTCCCTGTTATAAGCCTCTGATGCTGGACTTTTTGCAGAGGGGTTATATAGCCATGCAAAAATCTTCTTTTTTGCTTCATCACGAGTTAGGTTTTCGCGAAAAACATTATCAATGTTCCATTGGTGGATGTCTTCATCTGGTTGGGGCTTTCCTGACAAAGCCAACAAGGTTCTTAACTCTGCTGCATTGAAATCCAATTCAATAAACCAGTCATTTTTAGGCTTGATAACCTTTCTGTGTTCTTTAGCAAGAGTTAAAATTGGGAAGCTATTTTTCTTCGTAGTCAAGCGACCTGTTATTGTCCCATTTAGGTTATAATCAACATAGGGGCGAAGAGACTCTAATTTCTTTCGCCACTGCCTTGTTTTAAAGCTGGACATTCCTTCATTAAGAGAGGAAAAATCCAACTTTATTTCTTGACTTTTAATCTTGCTTATCAGCTTTGTCATCTGCAGCATAAAATCGTAGTTTAAGGGCCTTTCATATGTTTTAAGGACATGTTCTGTTATCTTGTTTTTGATTTCACAGTATTCTAGCAAGAATCTCTCAGGCACAAGCTCGAAAAAACAATTATGAGACAAGTCTACCTTCGATTCTTGAAAAGATCTGAGAAATGATTTTAATTTTTCGGATACATCTTCCCAGCGGTCTTTTAGCGCGTCGGGGCAAAGATGTCCGCAATCTGATTCAGCACAAAATAACCCAGCATAGTCAATATCTTGTCCATCAAGGTAAGGGGCATAAGACCAAGTTGCACTAAGGCCTTCAGGAATAGATCCATAATGTATTTTACCATCAACGTATACTCCTATACATTCTTGTTTGTCGTCTAAGGTTTGAAAAATCAAGTTTTACTCGTTTGAATCTTTTACATAAGTATAATCCACAAACGGATTACTTTTAAGCTTTACTCCACGATTATAATTTTGGCTAGTGCGCACATCAATCGTTTTTTTGGAGATCACTTTATCAACTTGACTATTAATATACATGACTGCTTTGGAAAAGTCAACCTTTTTATTATGATGCCCCGCTCTTTGCATAATCTTATTAAATTGCTGCAAGGGCACGAAACCAAAAGCGTTTTCTTCGATCAATCTAGTAAATAAATAAAAGCTCAACAATTTGGGTGATAATATCTTGTTGGCCGTGGCCGGTGTTACTGGGTCTCTGAAGAATTCTTGTCTTTCGACCACCTGTTGCTCGTAACATTTTAAAGATGTAGCTTTATAAGTCATCAATCTCGGTTCTGCCTGAACAAAAGAATTGTAAAACAAAATTATCATATCTCTCAAAGATGTAACGTCCGATCTATAGGTTTTTTCGTAGTATAGGTCAAAAAGATTAGATGCGTTGCCCGGATTGAATCGCAATCCATTTTTGGAAGACGTTCTTCGAATCTCTTTTATGATTTCTTGGTCTGTTTTTCCGTCTTCTCTCAAAGCTCTGATTTCGAAAGGGGTCGGATCAATTGTTTCAACCCAGTATCCCTGCATCTCGTAAGAGGCAACGTCTGCATAGAGCCGCCATGGAGCACTTTTATCAAGACGAAAGCCAAATTTTAAAGCGGCGTTCCTATAGAAAGTAAAATTAGGGTCGGTTAACCACTCTCTTCGGACATCTTCATCTGAATAAATGTCATTTGATGTGTTTATGATCAAGCCGCTTACTTCTGCTGGACAGAATCTAGATTTAATAAAGCCTGTCTTTGTTATCGGATACTCGGTGCCTAGTTTAGAGGTAAAATCTATAAAATAACGGAAAAAGTCTTCAAATGTTTTTATGCTGTTCTTCTTCGGTATCTCGCTAGCTGAAATGAAAGTAATGAACATATTATAAATTTGATTCATGTAGTTTTGGTAAGCCTGATCTGGGGATACATACCCTCTTGTTGCTTCTACACCTTTAGCTAATTTACCATTTTGTGAAATCCTGTTGAACGCAATCGCTTTTTGAAAATGAGTCTGTAGGTCTCTAAACGCATCTGCTACAAAATCTAAAGCCATGACTGATGACTTAGATCCTGCGATGTTTAGCTTCTCTAGATCTCTCATGATTACGGCTTGCTGTTTTTGGTTTACTTTGCCGTAATGAAGCTTTTCTTTGTGTATGTCGAAAGGCTGGACGCCAAACTCTGGATATGCATTATAAGAATCTAGCTTGTAATAAAACTGGGCGTATGTGCTCGTTGAATCTGGCATTATTCTTCCTCTGGTACCACATCTTGGAGAAGTTCATCACCTGCCGTCTGTTCAGTAAGTCGCTCTTTAACATGTTCTACTACGACGAGGCCCGTTTTTTCGTTTCGATCCTGAACGTCTGTTTCTATTTTTTGAAGAATCTTTTTGCCTGCTTCGCTTTCTACATCAAAGGCCCCATCTGCAGTGATTCCTGCCTCTTTTAATGAGCTTCTAATCTCATTTAATGCAGGATTGGAAGACTTTGTTATATCAGAAACAGGAGTTGATCTTCTTTCAGCTATCCCGCCGAAAGTTACCCACAAAGCGTCGAGTTCTGTTGTCCACTCAAACCCTGACTGATGAGCACCCATTCTTGCAGATAAGGTATGACTGCACTTGTTAACCATGAAATATCCACCTAGACCTAGGCGACGGGCTGGGCTTGTTGCTAAAACAGTTTTTGGTGGTGCACCGAAATGTGATGCTCCTCGTGATTCTCTTCTTGTTTGCGGGGAACCAAAACCTTCCATTGTTAGTCTGAAATGAGATCCGGGTCGGAAAATAAAATTCCCGGGCATCGTTAGGCCAACACTGTATGGCTCGCTTAATTCTAGTGAGTTATCTTTAATTCCGTCGACCTCGCCCTTTGCTTCCAAATACATTGGTTGGTCCGTTTTTTTGAAATCGACTCTGGTTATTGATGTCGGGGTGATTCCTATGTTAATGTGTGGAATTCCTCTTTGGTGGTCATCTCTTCTGTTGCCTTTAAAATGAGTGGGCTTATTTGAATAAGCATGCAAAATGCACAAATCTTTAACATTACGCCCAGCGGCACCAGCTTCAGTTGGCTTGCCGCCGGCCTTTGTAAAAGTAACTCTATTGGGGAGCGACTCAGGGCTATTTGCGCCCCACTGAGCGCCTTTTTTTAATTTTGCAAAAATTCCATTTTTATTTGGATCTATGGTAACGTGATCCATTGCACATGTAATTTTATTTGTTGGTTCTCCGGGTGCTCTATTCTTATTTGTAAATGCAGCTTGGATTAGGTCTACGATTACATCTCTTAAAAACTGTTTAAGGGGATAGTTTTTTCTTTGGCGTTTGATAACATGCTTAACCCAAAACTCATCAAATAATTTTGTAGAAATTGGAATAGCATCTAGATTTATCTTCTCGATTTTCCCAGTTAAAAAGTCATTATATCTAACGTCGCCTAAAATAAAATGTAATCTCCCAAATTTGTTTTCAGTGTGGCTATGGAAGTCAAGCTTGCTTTTATTAGAATTTTCATTCGCTAGTTCTATGGCTATATCAACAAGGTCTCCTAGAAAAAAGAACTGAATAAGATGGGCTAGGTCTCCTCTATTGGGCGGTGCTACCTGTTTGGGCGTAAGTGCTTCTAAAACTCTAGTGACTGCCTCCTTGTTGCCAGTTGCCTGCGCGGTGGCTGCGGAAGTACGAACATCGCGATCTGTCTCGGTGCTCGTGACGCTGGCTTTGGCTCTGTCGGAGGCGTACAAACCTTTGGTTTCTTCAAACCGGCCGACAATGGGGGCGTTCTCGTCATCAACATCGGTGGCCGTTGTTCGGGTGCGAATGTTTCGACGGGCGGTGTCTACCCGTACAGCGCCTTCCCGATTGATAAGAGCCTCTTTCCAGAAATTATTATAGAAATTTCTAATATTGTTCTGTGCAGACTCTCTTTGTTTTTTAAGTCTTTCTATCGCGGCAAAATCTTTATTTTTTGCGGCGTTTTGCGATGCTTTTCGCTCAAAATCGGTTGGCTTTCTAGCCTCAGAGCGATTTAAGTATTCATTAAATTTATTTCCTCTAATTGCAAATTCCCATACATGTTTTACGTTTGCTCTTTGGGAACTAATCTGCCCTCGTAGGTCTTTGGCCGCGGCGTAATCGGCCTTGAAAGCAATGTTTCTGCCCCAAAGCATATCGTAAATTCTGTTATACGCTACTGAAAGCTGTTGCGATTCAGCAACTCCAAGCGATGCTGCTCTTGCATTATACTCATTTCTGACGTCGATGAATTTTTGAAGTAATAGGGCATTTTCTACATTCCATTGCACGCCGGCGGCGGCCCAATTTTGTCTTTGTGTTTCTATTTGCTTTTCAAGCTGCTGGCTAACGTCAGAGATCGGTTGTTGATTGGCGGTGAGATTAAGTTTTTGCCTAGTGCTAACAAGAGCACGATCTGCCATTAGGTTCCGATATGATTCAGGGGTTAAACTTCCAACTGCTTTGGGTTGTATTTTTGCATTAGGGTCTGCGACATTAAATGCCGCTAAATCTGTCGAAGCTACAAAGTTTTTTAACTCATGATATCTTTTATAAATCTCTTCCTCTTGGAATTGCTTCATTTTATCACTCAAACCTGTGGTCAAAATATTTGAATTTGTATCTTGTAGTGCACCTTCGACGGCGCCAACATAGTCAATTTTTAACTCAAAATAAGTCTTAGATTGATCGGAGTTACCATCTGGGAAATCCCATCTAAACTCGTGTTTTAAAAGGTTTAAATAAAACGACATGTTGCATGATTTAACGGCATTCTTGAGGTCTTGTCGTTCGGAATCGTTTAAGTGATTTAATCCAGCTAGCTCAAACTTATCATCAGTTAATTCGTCATAATAAATTTCCACTCTAATTCTGAAATAATCTTGATTAAAAACTTGATGACTCTTTTCTCCAATATCCCCACTTACCGTTCCTGGGACGGAGAAACCTTTTTGGTATTTTGTCGGCCTTTCTATTAAATTAGCAAAATTAGTATAAACTTGTTTTCCATTTAAGTTACCGGCAGGATGTTTATGAAAAAGTGCTGCGGGACTATCGAAAGCCAGAGTCATACTGCATTTTATATAGTAATCAACTTCTGCTGGATTTACACCATCGAAATCGATTGTAAAATCTCTTAAGCTTGTCGCCAGATAGCCTGTTTGATTCGTCAAATAAGGATTTGCATCTCCAGAGTCTCGCAAACCAGTAGCCCATTCTCTAGACCCTTTTTCGTCCACTAAATTTGGTTTTCCCATGAACTCGAAATTCAAGGGAATAGAGATTCCAGTTTTATCGAGTTCATTCTCGAAGAAAACTTTGTATAGTCTTATTCTTGGTTGTAAAATTGATTCAAGAAATGGTGCCGCTTTGCCTTGAATAAAATTAAACGACTCATTACGGACAGTCTCATTTATAATAAACTCTCCTTGACCCTTGGCAGGTTGGGAAATAAATTTGTTTCTTCTTGGGAGATTCGTGCGCAACTTTTCTATCTCAGACATGAAGTCCGTTAAGAAAACTTGATCCATATTTTCTATTGTTCGTCTTTCAGCCATGATAAACCACTTTAATAAATGTATTGATAAATATCAGTCAGGGGAGATGGAAGCTCAACTATGTCCCCAGGACGCCAGTCGGCTTCTAGAGGCTTCTTGTTGAACCATGGAATGACCCACCAAGCTTTTGGATCTCCATAATACTTCGAGGCAATTTTCCAGAACTTATCTCCATGTTGCCAAGTGTACGTTTCTACAGACAAAAAGTCTAAATCTTCAGGCGAAGGATAGGCGATATTTGGAGAAACATACTGGAGCGGTGTTGGTCTTTTTGATGCATTTCCGAGATTTTTATAAACCCCTCTATTTGAATATCTATAAGTCATTTTTGTTATCTACGACGTTTATTAAGTGCCTTATCCATTCTGTGTTGATCAACTTCACTTATCTTTTTTGTCGAAACTCCTTCAAAACTCGATTCTAAAATTTGTTTACTACCAGCTTTTACGCCTTTATAGCCGTACGGATAATTTGGATAAGTAAACTCCATGCTGCCATCTCCTGTTTTGACCCAACCTATTGGCTTTGATGTTAGTGGGAAAAATGAGAAGGATAAATTTATTAATTTGGGATAAACAAAAAAATCAAATGGCTTGTTTCCTCTCGATCCACGGTCTGATAACCAGCCTCCGCCTTCGTCTTCCAGTGCAATCTTATATTGAACATCATCCAAATAACCGGCGAGACCTGTTTCTTTTGCGCTACCAAAGTTTCCATTAGATGCGTCTGGGCTCATTATTAAATTCAAGAATCTAACTCGGAATTCATTTGCCGTGTCTAATGTTGGTGTAAGGCCGTATCCGGATTCTTTTTGTTTCATATGAAGCATCTTTGTCAACAAAGAAACATTTCTAAGATTCACTTGAGCTTCTTCGGGGGAGGCTGCTGGTATAGCAATACCAACTCCAATGATTCTGCTGATTCCGGTTTGGGAGCGTGTTGTTAGACCGCTCATTGGCTTATTTTGACTAGTCAGTTGTAGATCAAAGCTATCGGTAAACTCCGTTAGAAAAGCCTTAAAGGCGACCGTCATGTTCGTGTTGACATTGTAAAATTCAATGTAAAGGCCCTGGTTGTTTGCCATGGCGTTGGATCCATCGACGAGCCCTTTGGTTGGCCCAGGGGTGAAATAAGACTTTCCTATTAAGCCTCCGGGTCCTTTTGATTGATCTTCTGCCATTTGTTTTTATTCCTAATGTATATAACTAGGTTGTCGGCGAAAGTTTGATGGAATAATTATCTTCCAAAATATCAATCACTGTTTTAGCTAATTCACGCTCTCTTACTTTGAGATTAACTTGCATTTGTTTTGCTCCGGCGGTACCACCTCGGGGGCCGGCTTTTGCGTCCAAAGAAGCCTGATGTTCTGAAAGAGCTTGCTTAAATGCGGTCTTCAATTCTCCGATGCTGGGGCCTCCTCCAAGCTTTTGGAGGTTTTTATTTGAGATAACTTTGTCGCCTTTTGTTACCGGGCGGATTGATGGCCCACCTACTATTGATGCGCCGCCTGAGCCGACATGAAGTTCAGGCTTGCCACCTTCGCCCATCATAGCCATACCTGATGCTGGGACCGAATCCGATCCGAATTGGAACGCGCCGACTAGCTTCATCATGCCTGCGATTCCTGCTGTGGCGGCTGCAATTGCAAGAGGTATGCCAAATGGCCCCAAGGCGCCGGCGACTGCCATGGCGGCGCTGGCGATTTTAGCTTTAATTGACGTAACTAGCGTACCAATGTACGCGATCAAGCCGGTTCGAGCGGCGGCTTGAGTTGAGGTATTTGCTGCTTGGGCTGCGGTATTTGCTCCCGTCGCTAATGTTGATATGCCTGTTATTGCCGCCAGTGCCTGCATTCCTTTTCTAAGTTGATGAACAACACCAACTGCAATCAAAAACTTTCCGATGAAGCCGCCAGTCGCATCGTTTAGATAAACAATACCATCAATCAGATGTCCTAGAAATTCTATAGCCGGTCTCATTGAAATAGCAAACGAGTTCATAGCCAACTGCAGTCTTTCGAAAATAGTCTTCATTAGCTTTGCTTGATTAGCTAAAGACTCTTGTCTTTTCCTTTGCTCGACGGCCTCGGGATTTTCCAAAGCACTATTAAAGAAGTTTGCAGCCTCACCAACCGATCTAAACCCGCCTGCGGCTGCAAGAGCTTTCTGTTCGTATCTGCTCAACGTATCGAAAGATTTTCCGGACATGTCCAGCGCTCTTTTCATTTCTTCGTTACGTTCAGCCTCCGTCTTATAAAGCATATCCACAGAATTTAGATAAGCTCCACCAAGAAGTCCATTTAATCTACCAACTGTTGTGGCTGCATCTTCAAAGGTATCGAACTGGCCGGCAATAGACATAAGTCTGTCCATTGAAATTCCAGTTTGTCGAGACTGCAGTTGAAGGTCCTTAAAAACCTCAGTCATTCTAGGTCCGTGAGCAATCAACTCATCGGCATGCTCGGCGAAGTCTTCCAAAGCTTGGTTTACGTTAATGTCCATGGTGATAGCAAAATCACGCATTTCTTTCGTTACCGCCTTGGCTTCTGGAAGAGTCATCCTGAGGCCTAGGGTTAAGTGTTGCATAACATCAGTCACAGTGTCAGCGCGAATACCCAACTCTTCCATCATGCCTACAAATTCAATAGTGCTAGCCTGGGCTTCAACTGATGCATCTTTAAAGGCTGTTACATTATTATACAAAGAAACGGCTGCTTCGCCGGCTGAGTCCATATCTAAGCCCATGCTTCTTAAACTATCTGAGGCTTGAAATACTGCATCCGCTGTGGCTTGTGACGCGCCGGTTTGTTTTAAGAAGCCAGAAACTAATCTATCTTGGGCCATCATCACCTCTTCGGTTCTCGCCAAGATCGTTCCCATTCCAACATCAGCAAAACTCGCTGCTGCTGTTGCGGCCATTCTTTCAAGGTCGGCTTCTCCGTTTGCAAGAAGCTTGACGCTAGCGCCTATGGCGACGCCCATTTTCCCAAAAGCAGTTGTCGATGTGGAAGCCATACCGGCAAAACCAGTAATAACTCCCAAACCTTCTTTAAGTGTTTCTACGTCTTCTTTGGCAATGTCTCTTAATTCTTCTCTAGCATCAACAAGGTCTTGTTGGGCTTTTAGTCGTGCTAGGATGGCTCTCGTTTCTTCTTCGGTCCCTGCAGCGATGGATAGTTGAAGTTCTGCTTTAAGTTGCAGAAGGTCGAGTTCGTCTTTAGATAGAGTTTCAAGTTCCTTGGCTTTCGCGATTCTTGTCTCTAAAGCTTTACTTAATTCTGTCTGCTTATCTGCGTCAAGAGTAGCGAATTTTTCTAACTCGGCTGCTAGATCAGCCCTTTTTTGATCTAGCTTAAAGCTTTTTTCTTTTTTAGTGAGGTATTCGCCAATCTGTTTCGTAGCTTCAAACTCTTGCTTAACAATCTTGTCAAGGAGGCCTCCCCTTTCTTCGAGGATATTATTTATTCGCTGTTCTGTTGTAGGATCGTCCGCCACTTAAAGGCCCTCCTTATTTAAAAGGCCATCGTAGACCGGTGGTTCCTTCAAAGCGCGATACTGATCGTTTCAGGGCGCTAGCGTTCTTTATTGTTTTAGGGTCATTCAGACCATGCTTCATATAAGCATCCATAAATTTCTTCTCAGACTTTAAAGCTGAAAAGAACGAATCTATTTCTTTTGCTGTCCCGCGAACTTTTAATTTAGGTCCGGGCATTGGGTTGAACATTCTTTGAAGCGCAAACTTAATTGAGTAGCCTAAGGCAGCTAAATAACTTTCATTAACCTCACCCTTTCGGTTAGCTCCTAGATCAAGTTCATAATCCACTAGCTCTTCATTGATGTCGCGCATTTCCACAACTCCCGTTAATCATTATAATTAGTTTGCTAAATGCATTTTATCTATGCTTAGTCTTCTTTATAGCTTCGTTCTCTTTCTCTATTTGTTCAGCCAATCTCTCGGTAAACCAATTTCTTAACCTGACTGGTAGGTTGTAGGCTTCTGCGAAGCTCCACCCTCCGTGGTATTTCAAGAAAAAGAACTGCTCGTATAGCGTGACAGCGTAATCCTCACTTAGGCCAAAAAAACTCCGTTGTAAACGGAATATTGACCTCCTCCTGCATTCCACAACTTGGACAGTCAAAGTCTTGACTCAGATCTACATTTGGCGCCAACTCTGCGTATGCAGTTCGGAGATGGCGGGAATCGACGGCAGGCATGTTTTCAATTAAAGAGTTAATGTGTTCCTGTTTCGTACTGCCGTTGACAGAGCGAATAAACAATCTAAACTGATCTGTAAGATTTGCCTCTGGAAGGTTATTCTTTTTTCTGTTTTCTGCTAACTTTGTTAGTCTTTTTTCATCTGCGCCTGTCAGAAAACTGACGCCGACCACAACGTCCATCTTTGGTAATCTAATTACAAAATGTCCATTTTCATCAATGTCAATGTTTTCACCTGAATTTGTACTGATGTTATTTAGGTCAAATGTGTTTGGAGTTGTTGTCCCGCATGCAGGGCAAGTTATTTTTGTTTCATATTGTGCTCCATACCCGGAGATTCTAGCTGCAACAAGAATAGCGTTCTTATCGCCAATCAAAAGATCGTCTGTTTTTACGCTTTTATTAACAATGACGTTTTGAAGAAGTCGCTCAACAGCTAAACCTTTTCTCAAAAGAGATGGAGAAGTCAAGATGTCTTCGTCCTTTGCCGTCATGTAACGGATCTCTAGAGTGTCTTGGTTGTGAAGCGGGTGGTCCTCAGGATAATACTTTCCTTTTGAAGGTAAGTCCACGAACTCTGTTGGAGTTACAAACGAAAAGACTTGATTATCATTGTTAGGAGTGGCGTTCTCCATAACTTGGGGTGCCGGCTCTGCAGATACTGCTGCAAACCGATCCTCGTTATTTCTAGCCATTTTTCACCTCTTTTTGTACTATTTTAGAATTATAGCAAAATTACTACAAGTTGTTAAGAAAATAATTATCGATCAAAACGCTTTGCAAAATCATATGACAAGGTTAAGGATATCTCAAGAACATCGTCGCCTTCATAAGTCAAATTGCCAAACTCAACATTCTTAATCCATGGATTCCAAAGTTGCCATCTTTCAATAGTTTCAGGCTCTCCGCTAGCAGGTGCTGTAGTGAGTTGTTCAATCGTTATGATTGGGCCAATAGCGTTAACGGCAGCTTGTTTTGATACAGTGTAGAGAGCGTCACCAGCAGCTACTTCGGGCACCTCATAGCCGGCAGCATTTAAAGCCTTATAAAGAGCAGCAGTCGCATCTGGAGCAACAGGATCAACAAGAGTCATGCTAACATCGTTCCAAGTAACCTGACCTGGGTATTTAAAAGTGTGTCCGAAATATTTATGTTGAGCTTCGTTAATCTCGAAAGAAGGTTTATCAACGCTTCTAGCAATATACGAAGGAAGTTCTGCACTGATGTTCGACCCGAAGGTTACAAGCCATCTGTGCTGTCTTTTAGGCTCCAGGGCCGAGCTATTCCAGAATTGATTGGGTGCCATTATTTTATTTTCTCCTGTTGTAATAAATAGTTGTTTTACTAAAAAGTATCTTTATTAATCTGCGAAACCTGCTCCGGAATCTGTGATTACAAAATCAAGTGCAATGAATTCAATTGCCTGAACTGGCTTTAAGAAAATCTTTGCGTACATGATGTTTCTATCAACCATATCAGGTGTGGTGGTTGTCTCATCAAGTACAACCTTGTAGTCTGCAAGGCCAAGTCGACCCTTTACTTCCGACAGAAGGGCTTCTGCACGGGTTGAGAACCCAGTCCATGTAGCCGGCAGATTCTGCTCGAAAAGTGTTGTTGCTGCAAGTCTCGAAATCTCTCTCTTAAGGAAGAGGAGAAGACGGCGAACATTGATTCGGTTCAAAGCCGACTCGTTTAGTTGAAGAGTCTTTTGGCCAAATACCACGATTCCCTCTGCTGGGAAAGAAGCGATTGGATTAACATTAACCTCATAAAGGTTGTCTCTCTCCTCGGAAGTAAGCTGGTGCTTAACATTTGTAACCGGGAATCCGATTCTTCCGTCGCTCAAACCACCGCGAGTAAATCCGGCTGGTGCGAACCATGGATCTCTAACAGCTTCGCTGTAGGAAAGAGTACCAAGTGCAACGACGGATGGTGGTACATCCAAAAGCTGGTTGCTTAAGGTATCTCTAATTTGTACATATGGGTAATATGCTGCAGCATAGCTAGAATTAAGAGTTCGTGCTCTCAAGGAGGTGATAGCTAAATCAGGATCCGCCTTACGGCTAGCCTCTGTGCTGGTATTCTCATGGCTTGGAATGTAGTCATTCTCAAGATCAATGATTGCCAACGAATCTGCTCGTTCTTCAGCAACTTCGATAAGCTTATCTGTTACCACTGTGTTTGTGATTCCAGGGATTGCCAAGAGGTTAGATTCAACCACCTCTGGGTCTCTAGCTGTATCGATAGCTCTCAAACAAGAGAAGAGGGCCGAATTTGCGGCTGGGTCTGAACTATCGTCCAATCTTGTATTTCTAAATGGATCTCTTTCTCCAATGTCGAGCCCATCGGATCCTCCATGGAAGAGGGTTGTGAATCGATTATAACCATAGTCACTACCGGTAAGAAGACTGTTAAGGTCTTTGACTGCCGAAATTGAGTTTCCGGCTGTACGAGAACCAGAAATGTATGTTACGGTCTTTGAACTCGCGGTTGCGCCGGCGTGCAAGTTATCCAATGTGAAGATAAATGCAGGCTCATAATGTGTACTATCCTCAGTAACAATTCTAGATCCATCGGCGCTGAATGTTCCGATGCCCTGTGGGGCGGCGCGTAGAAGATCTACAGTACTTGGAGCAAAGTTGCTCGATCCGGATTTTGCAACCGAAATACCAAAGTAAGACATATTTCTTTTTGGAAGATTGTCTTGTACATTTGAGTAACGAAGGACTGGCTGCGGATGGATAAGTGAACAAGTCAACGCAGAAAGGTAAAGATCTGCACCTGTTGTAATGATAGCTGTTTCTGCTGCAGTGGCGGCGCGCTCTTTAAAGCCGCCGGCAGATGCCGTTGCTGACTGTACCCATGCTTCAGAAGGTAGTCCAATACCTCCACTAGGAATAATGTCTGCTGGTCTAGGTGGGCCATAGAAGCCAACCGGAATAAGACCTGCAGCATCGCCGTTAGATACAACTTCATTTACTTCGACAAAGGCGAACTTTGAAGCGTTACTATATGTTCCGTATGATCTGTAAGCTCTCTTATCATTATCCCACTCTACATACTTATCACCAATTTTGCGAGCAATGTAGTTAACGGAATTTGGATTAAGATCGCAACCGCTAAATCTTTCTACAATTTGAGGTGCTCCGTCGGAGTCATCAATCTTTCTGATCACGACAGTAAATGTCGCGAACTGAGGCAGATTTGTAGATGCATTAGCAGGTGGTTTAATATCTTGGAGAGAAACTTTCAAGTTTCTTTGTGTCCACTCTCCTGCTTCCATTGTGTGGAGTCTGAACAGTTTCTGCAGAGAATGCGCATTGAAGTCGGCTGCTGCGCCCTGATCCTGTGCAACAAACCAACCTGTACGGCCGTGTTGCATTGGTCGACGACGGTCGGCGAATTCTGCCGCGCCCTGTAGTTTCAATGGCAAGATTGCTCCGTAACCAATACTATTAAGCGACGAGAGTCCTGTGGATGCCGCAGTACCGCCTAGAGTAATCGATGAGCGTTTGCCGGCGGAGGAGTCGGCGCGACCACCATGTTGGTTTGTTTGCCCACTTCGATGTTGGTCGAGAATTTCTCTTTCATAAGTCTCGCCCAAGAAGTAATCTTTCGTGGTGGCGAATGCATTGCTGTTAACTTTTGCTGGGTTTGTGTTGAATACCTTTCTAATGAACTTATCTGAGTTCTCATCAAAGTTAAAGACAACGGAAGCTGCCGTGGGAGTTCCAGCGTCGATTTGAGCTTTGGTACCGATCATCATTTTGAACTCGCCGTTGGCGTTTGCAGATGATGTACCAATCAACACGCCATGAGATGCTGTTGGGAACTGGGTGGTGGCGCCAAGCGTTTTGCCCGCGGCGACTGCGCAGTTACCAGAAAGTGTGAGGATTGTTCTTCCTGTTGGGTTTGTATAGAAGACCGCAGCAAGAGTACCGGTCATAGCAGATGCGTAGGTAGTTGGTACTGCTCCTTCCGGGAATACGAAGAGGCCATAAGCTCCGTCGAAACTGGAGGCTCCTGTATCACCAAAGTCCCAACCAGCTTTTCCGCCGGCTTGAGCAGGTCCGTCAGTACCAGAGTTTGCAGCGTTTGGATCCTCTGTTCCCAAAAGACGAATAACTGTACAAGGAGAGTTGTTTTTGAGCCATGCTTGAGCGGCGTACGCAGCGTATGTCGGGGCCAAGTAAGCACCTCCATCTCTCCAGACGTCGCCAGTCCCACCACCTTTACCTGAAAGTGGGTTTCCGAAAATTTCTACTAGTTCTGAAAAAGAGTTAACTCTCACTGGGCGCATCGCGGGTCCGCGCTCAAAACGACCAATAAGAACCGGACCTGGGGCTGTTCCAAGATCGGGTAAGTTCGAATTGTCAATCTCATTCAGAAAAATTCCCGGTGAGACAAATTTAAATTTTGTTGAAGCCATGCTGCATCATCTCCTATGTAGCTATATTAATTGCTTTAGTAAATAGTCATTTGTATTTCCAAAATCCAAAACTAATCTCGATAAAAGCCTCTCTTATCGATGTCTTGTGGAATGTCTCCATAAATAACTCTTTCTTTAGGAATCTTAACTTCAACTGCATTTTCGCGAATGACAACTTTTGGCTGGGCTTGATTCTTGCCTTCTCCAATCAAATAACCAAGAATTTTGATCTTTACTGTAGTTTGATACATGCGCTCGTCGGCCTGTAAAGTGGAGATATTATTTTCTTGAGAAAAGTTCTGATCGATGAAGCCTTCGAAGCGGTGGCCGTCGCTTTCAAGTAGAAAATGATTAACGCCGCCGGTCTTTGTGACAAATGGGGTTACCATCTCGTTCATCTGTTGTTGATACTCGGTTCTAAGGGTGATGTCATATTCAACATCAACATAGACCGGCAAAGGGATCGACATCGATTGATAAACGATCTTTTCGTTTTTTGATGGAAATGTAATTTGATCTCTAGCTGCTTGGCCATCGGCTGCATACCGCCCTTTTCTCTTTACATCGGCGTTAGCAAAATTAGCTGTCTTGTCTTGATTGATTCTTCTATTAACAGTAATAGATCCTCCGCGATAATCTGCTACTGGTGGAATGTTCGCTTGGAAGATACCTTTGTTTTGCGGATCTTTTGTAACAGAAGTTCTGGATACTGTAATGAGAGGTAGGATCAATGCTCCATTGTCATCGCGAAGCTCTTTCCTGTTCTTAACTTGATGAGATCGTTCAGAGGACATCCAAATTACCGGAGACTTCTTCCAACCTTTGTTTGTCGTGGAGAAAATGTTCGCTTCCTTATCAACCCAGTTATAAAGAGCTTGATCAATAGTCTCCAAAGTTGATGGGGCAATGATTGTTTCAGAAATAATGTTCCCATCTTTATCAACTGTATACTTGTCTTTATCAATTGGCATCGAATAAACCCTCGCGTGCTCTAATGCACTTAGCTGAGATTTCCATTTGATGCTCTACTTGGCCGAAGATCTGTTGCGGCTCGCTCAAAGTAACAATCTCATAATAAATATCGCCGTACAAAACAAAATCTCCCACTCTCACAAATAAATCTTGATCTTCTATTAATCTTCTCTTATGAAAATGAATAACAATGGAAGATTTCTTATCAACTCCAACGTTATTCATCCATTCAGTTTCAGTTCCTTCATATTCTACAAGAGCATGGACGCGAATGGGAGATAAATACGACTTTTCAATGGCTTCGCCGTAGAGCGGGTGGAAATTGCTTTGCTCAATACTCATTGGATAGTAAATAACCTGTTGTCCAATAACCCTTTCGATTAGTTCGTCGTTAACTTGCTTAACTAAGTCGCGTTCTTTCTTACCAACGAACAGAGGAGGGGGCGCATGGGCCGGCTGTGACCATTTTTTTGCCATCTTCTACTCTCCTATCCCGTGAAAATGCCCATGGGCAACTTTTCTTGCATTGTGCCGACATTTGCGACAATGCCTGCATCCTTTTCAACCAACTTATCGTAAGTCATCTCGTCAAGAACTGTTTTAAGCTCCTCTCGAAGTGCGGTTTGCTCCTCTTTTGCTTGTGATACCAAGGATTCACCATTTAAAGTTATCGATTCTCCCGGTATTGGGATTGATGCGAACTTGGATCTTACATGTCCTAGCATCTCTTTTGATAAAGCAAGACCAAATCTTCGAATCCATTGTTTACCAATAGAATTAATCTTATCGTATGGAATGTTTGCGAACGGAATTGAGTTCATATTGTTAATTCCGTCTGTGTTTGTCATTCTTTGATTATTTTGATCCCAAGCGTTATGTTCATTTGGGATAACAAATTCAATCCAGTAT
>VTLG01000760.1_pt1 | contig 33023 bp, 39 predicted proteins | sample 4694571 | NCBI WGS metagenome assembly VTLG01 (sample SAMN12604809, study PRJNA352737) | marine metagenome | biome: ENVO:00000447; feature: ENVO:00000209|ENVO:00000569|ENVO:01000036; material: ENVO:00002151; isolation source: viral sequences binned using virsorter ...
ACGCCGCCATGGGCGACAGGAATCTATATCGGGAACGGTGTTATTGCCGAACCTAAAACCCAGAAAATCCCAAAAGCGTTTGTTGATTATGTTTATGCGTTTTATGGGCGCGGCGGTATTTACGATATGGGCGCCTTAAAACGCGACATTCAACAGGCGACGCGGGATTATTTGAATAAACCAGACTGTAATTTTGACGCGCCAAACGGCGATAGTTTTGACCGCGAAAACGTGCGCGATATTTTAATTTCGGATTATGGTTATAAATTCCCATGACACCAAATGAATTAAAAAGCATCCGCTACGCCCTGGGCTTAACTGTTCGGGGCTTGGCCGATGCTTTGTCAGAACCTGGCCACAAGCCCGTTAATCCGCGAACCGTGCGACGTTGGGAAACCGGCGAGCAAGATATTCAAAGCCCTGTGGCCGTCGCTTTACGCTTACTTTTGGCCGAACAAAAGCGCCAAAATCGGCTAAATTTAGACTAGACGGCTAGTCGCCTGGAGATTTGACGAATATTTACCGAAAGCGTTTTACTCAGAATTAATTGATTAAAGCGTTTTCGGTCTTTTGTTCGGCTCCTTCATTTGTGGGTTTAATTTCGTTTTCCCAGCCAATAATCATAGGTCCGCTATGTGTAACTTCGCTTTTCTGAATTGGTTGAAAATCTTTAAGCAATTTTTCCGCTTCCCAGCGGCTATGTGCCAAGCATTCTTTTGCCCTCAGTATGTCATCACGGCTAATCGCCGCCTCAAGTGCCAGTTTATCCGCTTCCAGACGGGCAAGTATACCGTCGCGCCTCGCCTCGTTTACCATTTCGCGCAATTCGGGATCTTTACGCTTCCATATGCGGACGTTCGTCGGATGTACATCCAGTTCTGCACACAACTCATTTTCGTAGCGCCCAGCTTCCAGCCCAAGCAGCAATTTATCGATTAATTTTTGATTGCGTTTCGTTGGACGGCCCATCGCCTACACCTCAAAAGGGAGGTGGCTGGGTTTTACGCCAGCCACTAAGGAAACCAAAATTCAAAGCAAGGCGGGACAATCCCACCGTATTCAATTTAGCCTAATTAGATTCCGGCTGTAAACTAGGGCATTTCATTGATAACTACATTTTATAGTAGTTTTTTAGCCCTTCCAGCACCAAACGTAGTGTTTCGACGGTTGCTTTGCCCCTTTTCCAGGTGCTAATCGGGTTGGAATTACCGATTGAATGCTCTGCCAGCGACGCCAGCGGATAGCCCAAATGCTTGAGGGCTAATCGCACTTCGCGCTTGGCCCTGGTCACCACTTCCAGCATTTCAATGTTTTGCGTGGCGGGGATGTGCCCGAAGCGAACCGTGGCATAGACTTCGGCCAGCATGGCCTTGCGGAACACTTCGGCAAACCGCTGGCCAGCTTGGTATTGAGAGCCGTCGATTAAGTCCCGCCGTCGCAAGGTTTCAATGGGATCGATAGTGGTATTGCGGGCACGTTTCATGCCAGCAACCATCGTTTCCTCAAGGATATAATCGCCGTGGCTTTTGGCTTCCGGCGTCCCTAAATCGCTGTGTGGCGCCTTCAGCTTTTTCTTTCGCCGGACCATCAAAACGGAATATCGTCACCAAGGTCATCGTCAATGTTGTCTGGCTTGTCATCAGGTAACGGGCTAACCGTCGCGTCGTTTGTGACCTTCCAGGCTTTAACGTCGGTGTACCATCGCCCGTTGTATTCACGGCTTTCGAGGTCAATGCCAACGTCAACAACGTGCCCTTCCTTGATAGCAAATTCGTCAATTTTGTCGTTCCAGGCCATGAAACAAACCTTCTTCGGATACTGGCCATCTGTTTCCAGAACATATTCCTGTTTACGCCACGGCCCTTTGGCTGATTCGCCCGATTGTTCGTCAATCACCTGGATGATTTTCCCTTGTAAATTCATGCTTTAAATCCTTTCGCTGCTTGATTAATAATGTCTTTGGTTCTGTTTGGCGTCAGCTTCTTCTCCACCGCCGCCTTGATTTTGGCGCGATTGTTGCGCCAATCGATTTCCTCTTTGAGTTCATGCCAGGATGGCCACCACATGGACTGATCCGGCCACTTGCTGAGAACCTCATGCACGATGTCGGCAGGGTATTGCTCTAATCGCGAACCGTAAGCCTCAACGGCCAGGTCTAGCGTGATTTGATCGTCTTTCTTGCGCTTGGTCAGACTGAAAACTTCCGCAATCAGCATTCCCAACGCCTTTGCTGGCATCGGCTGGCTGGCAGCATCGATGGCTGCAATAGCGGCCGTAAGGTCATCAACGGGGCAGGGACCATCAATGGTGTAAGCTACCACGTTGAAATCCCTGTCAACCACTGCGTCGAGCGACGAAACCACTGACGGCGGCAGCGATGCTTGCAGATTGTGTTCCGTTTCCACTACGGATTGCGATTGGCGCTGGGTTAATTGCTGTTGTGTCATCAGACCACCTTTCCTGGTTCAGCCATGTGCTAGGGTAGGGGATATAATTTTTGTCCTGACCGCTTGCTGCCACGATGAATCGATCACGTCCCTGGCAAAGGGTTTCAAAATCAGTTTTTTTGAGGGCGGTTTTGAACGCCTTTCGGGCGCCACCTTTGCCGACCTTTCGGGGCCAGGTTTCATACCATTGCTCAAACAGATTATCTGTTTTGAGCGAAAGAGATACGTTAGTATCTCTTATACTAGGTATAGGTGTAGGTGTAGGGGCATTGCGTTCGCATACCTGTTTTTCCTTTTGCCACCGTGACTTAGCGGAAGCGCTATTCTTTTTCGCTTTTTTCTTCACATACTCATATTCTTCTTTTAATCGCTTTTGTGTGATATGATTTCCCGTCATTGTGAAGAACTCATCAAGCAGATTTCTGACCAGGTTTTCCATCTGATCATCGGTGGCCCGAAGACGCCTTTTTACCCACTCAAAATCGTTCGGAATTTTGCAGTCTGGTGACCGCCAGATCGTCATCAAAAGCATCAGATACAGACCATGTTCCTCATGGGTCAGATGCAAAGTGTCGGCCATGTAGGCATCGGTCCACAAAGGTAGATGAGGAAATTTAGCCATCGTTTAATTCCCCTTGAGGCACAAAGTAGGCTGGGCGCCCGCCCACGGGGTCTTTCCACCACTTGTCCTGTTTGCCTTCCGCGCCCAAAATATTGCCGCGCACCTGATATTGGCCATTTGATCCCGTCAGTAACCAAAATACCCTGTCATCTGGGTCATCCGGGTGCAGAATTAACCTGTTATTGGCGCCGGATGTGGTGCGGACATCACAGGCGCCAACGTCTGGACCGCGCAGAACGCCTGTGCCGCCGACATAGATGTTCAGATGCTTGGCCAAAGCCATTTCACCCAGCGCCCCTTCGACGTGCATCTGCCAGCCCCTGTCTTCTGCCGCACCATGAGCATGGGTACGGCCAGCTTTAAGGTTCTGAACTTGGCGCATCACGCCGACCATCGCGCCCTGCAATATTTCTGCGTATGACAGCCTAACCTCAGTCATTCCGACTCATCATCATCGGGAATTTCTCCTAAACTTTGCCAGCAATAGGGGCAGGGGACTTCATAAGGGCCGTTCCAGTTAACCCGTTCGATGTATCCTTCGCCTTGGCAATCAGGACAGGTCATCGCTGCCATCCTTCAAGGATTGCTTGTCCGATTGCGGTGATGACCGGCACATAAACGCTGTTTCCAAGACCTCGCAACTTGTCCAGCCGTCTGGAAACCCCATCATGGATTCCACGACCGCTACGGGTGGATATTGCCAGTTCCCGTTGACTCTCAAGTAATCGGGTAAGCTGTTGGCGGCTCCTCTCCCCGTCTTTTGCTGGGAAGCTAATGAACGGCTTCCCTTGTAATCCCGTGCCGTTGGGGTAGGAAATGATGAACACCCTGTCGCGGATATGGCTTCCGCCAAGGTAGGAAGCCGGTATGCAGTGCCATTCCGCATCATACCCGATCTGGGCCAAGTCTGAGAGAACCTCGCCCAACCCTCTATGAAGCAACGCTGCGACGTTCTCCACGATGACGTATCGGGGTCGTAATTCGCCAATAATTCTGTGGAACTCGCGCCACAGTCCTGATCTGTGACCCTCAAGTCCTTTGCCGTCACCGGCAAATGAAATGTCCTGGCATGGGAACCCACCGGCAATGAGGTCGATTCTTCCAAGGGTTCCAGTGTCGAGGGTGCAGACATCGTCATGGATGCGTGTGTGAGGCCAGTGGTATCGCAAAACTCGCTGACAGAAGGGGTCATTTTCGACAAAGCATTCAGTTTTGAACGGCCCTGCGCGGTGCAATCCCAATGTAATGCCGCCAATTCCTGAGAACAGGTCGAGGGTGCGGATTTCTTCATTCAATTCCCGCTCCCGAAAACTCCGTACCAAGCTCGACCTCACTTTTTTTGACGCAAGCAGGGCAGATGTCCCAGGCGCCTTCAATGACGGTTGAACGCACTTCTTTTTGTTCCACGCCGTAGATCATCACCTTCACAATTCGGTCCACTGTCCGTTGCTTACGCCAGATGATGTATTCATCACAGCATCTTTCACATTCAAAATAGCGCATTAGTAAATCTCTTGAATCTTGACGCCTCTATACAAGGCTTCCACCAGCTTTTTCTTGAGCCGATACACGGGAGTTTTTACGCCTTTGACATCCTCAACGACGCATTCTTTTGCTGTGAAATACCTAAAGTCCGCTTTGTAAGTACAAATCTTTTTGCCATCGATAATGCACTCAAATGACGGCTGCAATTCCAGGCGCGAAATTTCGCCAGCGCGTTCCAGCAAGACAAGTTCCATGTACCGTGCAGCCTCGCGCTTGCTATCAAAGGTGATGCCATCCACTTCCGTCTTAACGGCCTTATATTTGCTCCTAAAGGCCATCGCTATCTTCCGGCATATGATCTTCCAAGCTAACGACATTGCCCCTCAGTGGGCCAAATTGGGCATCCAGGGCACGTTCTATGATCATGGTCATGGTCATGCCCCTGCGCTCCGACTCTTCCCGTAATACGTCCATCAGGTCCGCTCGCAACCGAATATAAAAAGGGGTCTTGGTTTTCATGCGTCAAACTTTTTTTATTTAATACTTGACACTCTTATAGCATATAAGTATATACCCGTATAGGCATTACGTTTTGATGACATTAGGTTGTCAGAACATTTACAAAGAGGAATAGAAAATTGACAAAGAATAAAGAGGTGTTTGAAATGAATGATGACGCGCTTCGGCTTGTATCATTCATTAGTAATATAGCTGGCGAGTATGACAGCTATATGACGCCACATCCTGACGGTTACGAATCACCTGCTATTTGCTGGGGTGGGCTTCGGTTCGACAAAGAGGCGGGGTTTTGGTGTTACGTCGAGTTCCACAAGGATGGCCCAATCGTGGAAATTTATGAGGATTTTACCTTCTGGCCCGACGCGCCAGCAAACCTGGTTTATTTGTTGGTCGGCTATTGCGCGTACCACGGCATTAAAATCAGGGAAACATCATTAAAATTGGGGAGCGTTCACGATGCTTAATAGCAAACCAAAGTTTGAAAAGCTAACCGCTGTGAAAGCCGCATACTGGCTTAGTGAAGCATGGGGCGAAACAATCAAGCCCAATGATGTACGTCTGCGCGGCAACTGGATGTTTGTCCGTTACAGTAATGATGAAGATGTTGATTGCATATTTGTCCCGACGGGAAACGATCTGCATGGCGAACCGTGGAGCGACATCAGTCACAATGAAAGTCCTTTCGTCATTAAGGACAAAGCCAAAATTGAGGAACTAACGGCAAAACTCGACGCTGAATATAAAGCGTATTTGATTGATGATTGCCATTGGACAGAGGCAGATTGGTTAGATATGTGCGGCGGCAAGTACTTTGAAATCCGCAATGAAGACGACCAATGGATCATGTGGGTTGATCAATACGGCGATTGGGCATTGCCATGGAGCGATACCATGGACAGAGAATTAAAGTTAAGTGATCTGCCAGCCCATGAACCCTGGTGCGACACTGCCTTGCTAAATGCTGTTAATGCCCAGCTGTCGAAATGGATGAAAGGATAAGGGTGATGAGTGTTCATGAAACGAAGTCAGGAATAGTCGAGTTAATCGACCAGTGGGGCCACGGCAAAGCGGCAAGTGGCGATTGGTATTCCGCACCCGCCACGCTGATCTGTGATGATGGTGACGGTCACTATGACGCATGGAAGTACAGCGGGAAACTTGAAGATGCCGCCGACGCCGTTGCTGGGTTCTACTGCAAAAACGATGGAACTTATGTGGTCGAACACGATCCGAAAGGCCGCATCGAAGCCATCCCAACGCCAGACGATTTCTGGATTGACGACGACACCGACAGTCTAAGCGATTTCAAGCCAGACCTGGAAAAATATCCAAACGTAATTGCGTGGTGAGGGGGGAATGATGACAGAAGAACTAAAAGGCTCAACGACGCTTGCCGCTGGCGGCGTCTATGAGCATGGCGGCGGTACGGATGACCCGATGGTATTGTACTTTCGGGTGTCCACCGCCAAGCAGGGCGCTGACGGCTTGGGTATTGATGCACAAAAACAGATGTGCATCAACTATTTGAATGGCGGCAAGTGGAAAGTCATAGGCGAATTTATTGAGGTGGAATCCGGCGGTAAATCGGAAAAAGAGCGGCCACAACTGGATGCCGCGCTGGCGCTATGTCAGAAGCACGGCGCCACGCTCCTGGTGGCCAAGCTGGACAGACTAAGCCGTTCGGTGGCGTTTGTGTCCAGGCTCATGGAATCGGGCATCAAGTTTGTCTGTGCCGATCAACCTCATGTATCTGACCTCACTATTCACATCATTGTGGCGATGGCTCAATACGAGCGGGTACAGATCAGCGATAGGGTCAAAAAAACCCGCGCTGAAATGAAGCGCATTATTAAAAAGGATGGGTTCTACGCGACTAAGTCGTCTAATCGCCAAAAGAAAATGACGAAGCTGGGATCAGAAAAGTGGGATGAAGTCCAGAAGGAAGGGCAAAAGGTCAAGCAGACCAGGGCTGATACCTATGCGCTGTCTGTCTGGCCTGAGATCGTGCAGTGTCGCCAGCTTGGCATGACAACTATGCGGCTAATCGCGAAAGAATTGACCCGTCGCAAAGTCGAAACCCGCGCCCGTCAACGCCAGATTGATAAGGATAAGGCCGTGTTTGGTGATCCTGTCTGGCACCCGCAACAGGTCAAAGCAATTATTGATCGTGTCGAAGGTGATAAATAGTTGACATTAAGAACCATTCGCATAAAAAAGATTGATAAAGAAATGCCAAAGCGATAACAGATGGTAACTAAATTTAATAAAAGATTGGAGAAGTATGACCAAAATCATCCGAAATCACGGCGTGAATTACGTTCTGTCGTGCGGAAATTGGGTGATGGACACGCACGATTGCTTGTCCCAATGCTTCACCCCGATCATATCCGATTCGCGTCTATTGTCTTTAAAGACCTTACCAGGATATTTGATGGAATTGCTGGCGAACGGACGACGAATATTCAGAAAGTGCTAACCGCGAGATCCGTTTTGAAGAAAGCAAACGATGACCTGGAGAACTATGCGCGTGACGATATGTCGTATGTCTATGGTCTAAGGTCTTTATTCCATGACAGACACGAAACCTAATAAAAATGGTAGAGGAGAAGAACTATGTATCAACCAAAACCTCATAATGTATATTTAGATAAGAACTACCTTTTAATCAAAATCTTGAAAATGCTGGGCGGGGTCACGCTTTTTGCGGGACTACTTCTAGCGGTCTATGTCTGGACCGTTATGGGCGCCGCCATGCTGGGGGTTCTATGATGAACCTCTTTCAATATGCGGATTATACCGCATTGCAGGGTGATTTGAAAGTCGCTCAATCCCGCTGCCAGACACGCCGCATCAATCACATCCAGAACCAACTGAAGGCCGTGGTCACCGACATCCTACGGGATGAAACAGGGACAACGGTTGCCGTCAAGAACCAAGTGGGTTCAGCCCACGCCAGCGATATGGGGGGTACTAAATAAGATGGTAGGTAAACTGACGTCAAACCTCATGTGTAGCTGTAGTATCTTGCCCTATGTCATGGGCTTATCGCCGCACAAGACCCGCAACGAACAGTTGCTGGAAATGTGGGCACATAAAGAGGGGAAGGGCAAAGAGTGGGAAGGCAACGAAAGCACACATTGGGGCAATGTCCTTGAACCAGTAGTCCTCACAAAAGGATGCGAACGGCTGGGCCTGATTCCCGAACTTGATATAACCGAACCTGTGGTGCATCCGACACTGCCGCTGGCGGCAAGCCTGGACGGCAGGGCCGATGGCAAGAGCATGACCATACACCATGACCCGTCCAAGGGCATCTATGTGGTAGGCAATGACCGCATTGTATTGGACGGCATTGGCGTCCTTGAGAGCAAGGTAACGCGCAGTAGGCCGGAAGACTTCCCGCCGATGTGGCGTGGCCCTGTCCAGGTAAATGGCCAGATGATGTGCGGCGGCTATAAATGGGCGGCTCTTATCATCTTATATGGCGGCGTGGAAATGCGGATCTTTCTATTTACGCTCCATGCTGGCACAGAGAAATCCATCACTGAAGCGTGTCTGGATTTGGATAGACGGCTAAACGCCGACGAGATTGAGTATTACGATCTTGCCGATGCAGCCGATGCTGCGCTTGTCTATTCGCTTGGCGACAAGGAAGAACCTGTCGATTTGCCAGCCGGATTTGATGATCTCTGCAAGGAATATCTGTTGCTGAAAGATCAGATCAAGGAAGGCAGTGAAGCACTTGGAGTGCTAACCGCCGAAATACAACGGAAAATGGGCAACCATACAACGGGGCTGGCCGGAAACTATCGCGTGTCCTGGCCTGTCAAAAAATATCGTGAGCAACCTGAGAAAGTTATACCGGCCAAGTCGGCATATCAGGTTCGCCAAAAAACCATAAGCATAAAGGAGATAAAAAATGGGTGAAGTTGCAACAAAACAATCGGGTGTTCTGACGCCTCGCAATATGGCAGAGGCGATGCAGTTCGCGGAAACAATGGCCGTGTCTGCTTTTTGCCCGAAAGCATTCCAGCATAAACCAGCAGATATTGTGGTTGCCGTACAATGGGCAAGTGAGGTGGGGCTGGCGCCGTTAGCTGCCATGCAGAACATGGCCGTGATTAACGGCAAGCCATCCTTATATGGCGACGGCATGATGGCGCTGATCACTGGGCATCCAGAATACTTTGGCCACAAGGAATGGCGCGAAGGCGATGAAGCGTTCTGCACTATTATCCGTATGCGGTTTGGCGAAAAGGTTGAAACGACAAGATCGTTTTCTATGGCCGATGCTAAACTTGCTGGACTGACAAGCAAGGGACCGTGGCGGGCATATCCAAAGCGAATGCTTCAGATGCGGGCAAGAGGATTCGCCGCCAGGGATGCATTCCCAGATGCGCTATCGGGAGTCATCATTAAGGAAGAGGCACAGGATTATCCAACAGCTTCGGATAAACCCATCGACATTACCGATCAGGTAGTGGAAGTGCCCGCACATCCGATGGATGCGTCGTTTGGGAAGGGAGAGCCAGAAAGTGACCCCCAAATTTCGCCCGTGAGCGACGATGTTGCCATTCCAGATACTTCGGGTCCAGAAAATACAGATGTTGCTGAGAGCGCAACAGAGGACGCCTTAGACGAAGAGGGCGAACGGGCGTGGGAAATGAACCATGAAGACGGCACAAAAGAGTTTCCAACAGCCGATAAATGGAAAACGGCCATGTGGAAGGTATGGAAAGACATTGAAGCCGACAAAGACATGAGTTTTGAAGACCGACGCCATGAGATCGCGGAACACAAAAAAGATCACGACGATACGATTGATCGGCTGAAGGCAGAACACCCTGAGAAAGCAGAAGCGTTCGGCAAAGACTACAAGAAAATCTTACGCCGCCTGTCGGCCAAGGCAAAGGAAGCACAAAAATGAGAGCGTCTTTAACACCCATGCAAATTAAGGTGTATGGTTTCATACGCCAATACCGAACGGATAATGGCACCGTTCCAACCAATCAGGAAATTGGCGAAGGGGTAGAAACCACATCAGCCAATGCCCATCGGATTGTCAAAGGGCTAATCGCCCGTGGATACATTGTCCCAGGACCGCCAAGAACATGGCGGTCTTACACCCTGGTTGAAGATCACGAAAACGTAAACCCAATGATCGGCGTACATTCTGCCGCAACTGATTTTGTCCGCAAGCATCGCAAGTTTATGAATGCCGTTGATAGCGGACAGGAAACAGAAGAAATGGGCCATGAGGTGCAACAAGCACTTCAAAAACTAACCGTCGAAGTAGGGGAGAATGTGTGATGAATGACCGTCAATGTATTCAGCGGGAGTTGCGAAACGCAAGGCGCGTTATCACAAACCCTGACAAGTTTTCATCAAGCCTGATCGATACCGCTTGGGCTGTCATCAGGTCTGCAAACCGGCAGAATATTTATTTGCACCCTGCGCCGTTCGCTTCAGCGTCGGATGCATACTCTTGTTCGCCGTCACAGCAATCAAGACAGGGCTGCTTGCATGAGGTGCAGACATAGTGGGACTGCACCCGTTCCAGGCGGGTGCTTTGTCCACACCAGGGGCATTCAATGAGTTTTTCGGGAATCACTTTTTAGGACGCATCGCACGATCTCCAAACCACCAAAGAACCGCCGTAGAACTCATATAAATTACCGATTGAATAATGGTTTCCTGTTGGGCTAAGTCGTTGCTGGTGGCGTAGATATACCAAACGATCCCAACGAGCATGACGGTCAATGTCGGCCTCATCAATCTGAGGATTGCAGCCACCCAAGGATACGGAACCTCAACGCCCGTCATCATGGAATAGCTTGCTGCCCGTGCAACACCCGATGCTTGCTCCTCGACAATGGCCCTCTCGTTTTCTAGTTCTTCAGCCCTCAACTCTGACTGCAAGCGGTGCATTTCCATAGTACGTTCATGTTCGCCTTTGGCTTTTTTCTCCTCAATAAATACATCGACAAAGTTGAACACCTTGCCTAACACGCTGCCCAGGATGCCCGTCGCACCGCCAGTTAGTACGCTGAAAATCATGTCCATCATGTCACCATTGTCTCCTACGGCCCATGTCGATATGGATGAATGTTTGATAACGCATTCCGAAACCCTTAAACCCGACCTGTTCAGCGACCTTCCTTATCACTTCTTTATCTCGTCCTTGGAGCCTAACGTCGAAGGCGTGTCCTTGGAGGTGCGAAGATCGCGGGGCGCCCCCGATTTTTGAATTATGGTAGGGACTCCGATATGCGGAAGATAGATTGATAGAATGGCCAAGATGGGAGCGAAGATTATCCAAAGCGGCAAGGGCATCTTCGTTGACGAGGATCTTGCCCGTTCCCTGACAGGCGACTTCGTTGGGTTTAAAATAACGGTACGGCCAACCGCCTAGTGGAATTTCGTTGTAATGCTCAAAAAGCATTTCAATAGCCGAACATATCCACGGGGATGCGCCAGCGACACGCGCCTAGCAGAATAAGCATTGCGACGAAACTAAGGTACTGCACTGGCCTTCTCCTTTGTCTTGTCGTTGTAACCGATAATCGTGAGCATTCCATCGCCCACCAACCACAAACATTCTTTTTGGTTGATGGTTCGCGTCATTGTCCAGCCGATTCCACTTGCATAAATCGTAAAATACGCGCCGTCTTTTGCTATGCCTTTTATTAATGGCTGCTCACCAAACAACTTTTTTACCTGGATCGCCATTTTCCCAGTGGGTAAGCATGGCGGTATAGCGGGGCCAGCCGCAACGGTTGGGACAGGCTGACAGGATATGAGCAAAAACGCGACAAGGATAATGAACAGACCACGCATAGTCTATTCGACCTTGGGATGTTTGCCGTTGTGGATAGCAATCAAATGATCTATTTGCGATTGCATCGTTGCGATTTGGCTTTGGATCGTCGCCATTTCGCGGTTGCGGTGTTCCAGAGCCGGAACAGAATTAATCTCTTTCAACACGTCTATCTGAGAAGTGAACACAGCCCTTTGGCTTTCAGCTTCATCAAGCCGCTGGTCAAAGGCCGACTTTGATTTTTCGTACCGCTTGATAAAATTTCCCAGGTCTTCCATCACACGGGCAAGTTGTGATTTGACTACGGCATAGCCGCCAGCAACAGTGGCAAGCATGATTGCTAACTGCATTCCCAGCTTGGCATCTACTTCCATATTCAATCATCCATAATAATTTTTACGGGATACTGCTTGCCATCCACCGTCTTGAGCAACAACTTGCCCTTGCGGCAGATCCATCTTTCTTTGTGAGGATCAGTCCGCTCAATCACCCGCTTGGCCTTCAAGCAGTCTGACAGGCTGTCACGCGGGGTAAACTCTAGGAGCGCCCCCGCCGTGGTGTAGAGGTGGAGGATAAAACCGACGAAGGTTTCCATGTTACTTGCCGTTAATTTGGAGGGTTCTCTGTGCGTCTTTTAGCTTCTCGACCGCACTCCGCACTTCCATCATGTCGGTCTGCAATCTGGTAATATTCACGCTGTTATTTGAACGGTCTTCGACCTTTGCCGTCAGCTTCTCCAACTGACCACTAATATGCTCAATCAACATGAACGCCTCTTTCACGGCTGGCGACTGAGGCCGGTCAATCCTAAAAGTTGTGTTCTTGTCGATGTCCAATTTTAGGGATGCAACGCTGGTTTCAAGATCCTTTTTAACTAACTGCTCTGAAGTCTCCAGACGATTTAATCTCTCTTGGATAATGAAGTACGAATAGACTCCCATCCCAACCAACGCGATAAGACTGATGACAGTCTTCATGGGCATCTGCACGTTGGTCGTATCGCTGATCTTTGTGGTCATCGTATCGGCCCTGTGTCATAAGCCGTCATCAGCATCCACCCGATACCCAGCACCGCGATAACAAGCACTCCAAATTTAAGAGCCTCTTGCCCAATCTTTTTCCACCGCTCCTTGGCTTCTTCTGCTTCACGTTTTCGGATCTCGGCGCGTTCTCGCTTCTGTTTAATCTTTAATGATTGGATGCGAGATTGTTCTCTTTTAATATTTTCCCACATCGTCGGTTCGCCCATAGGCGTCGGGAACTTCTTATTTAGTTCCCACTCCAGATCCTTAATCATTTCCGACATTTCGCGTCGGTGGATCATAAGGTCTATCGCTTCTTGTAAGGATTCATCAGGCTTGATCTCGCCGCTCGCAAGGCTCTCTTTATGGGATTTCTGCGCTTGATACGCTTTGTTGGCTTCACGGCTATGGTGAAACAAATCGGCAATGTGATGGCTAATGCTGCTTATATCGTCAGCAGTTTCCAGCGCCTCGCGGATTGCGGTTATGGAAGATTGGGCAGCTTTAAAGGCGGCAACGCCAGCGGCAATGGTGAGGGGGTCAATAGTACACCTACCTGGCCCTATTATTCGAACCAAATGGCGTTTCAGCAAATGCTAGATAGAGATAAGTTGCAGAAGCGTTGTAACCACCGTTAGTAGTACGCAACTTGAATCCATTAGAAGTAAAATCTAAGTAACCAGTTGCCGATTCTGATCCTGTATCATTCGCGTTCATTCCTCCCGCTGCTGGATTGTAGGGAGCCATAGCCGAATTATGTATATGCCATGAATACCCATCTGCATTACGCTTGATTATTACCCATGCTGGTTTAAATCCCGAAGCCCCATCATCGATAATAACGTTAGTTCCGTCAGTAGAATTGTTTCCAGTGTACTTTCCTATCCCAATAAGCCCCGGAGTTCTTGCGAAACAGTACGCCATATAAGATGTATTAGCATCATTAGTCCAGCTTGAGCCGCCGCCATCACCTACACTAAATGTTGCGGTGTTAGTGTTAGCATGTCCGTTCCAAGCCCTACCGCTGTCATCTGCTTCACCGTGATCAAGATTTAGCTTTAGATATTTTCCTGTACCACTCAAATCCTTATGCCAAAAATGCCAATTATCAGCTTGAGTCGTTGATTTTATTATAATAATTTCTGGCTTTTTCCCCATTCCGTGACCAACTTTAGTTCCACTAGATACGGATGAATGGGATGTCCATTTAACGATAGAGAAGCCACTATGATCTGCTACAGACACAGTAGAATCATAGTTTGTTGAACCATCTGTATTGGCTGAACCAGAACCTCCAGCTTTCATCAACCATGTTACTATTGCAACACCGTTTTTATTCCAACGATCATTTCCACCAGAAGCAACACGGTATCCATTTTCTATAAACGTAATGTTTGAGCCTGTATTATAAGCAGTAGTATCGTCAGAAATTAAATAGTTATCTACGCCGCCCACTATATCAATGATCTGCCTGTTTTCACTCCCTGCTCTCGAAGTTGACCAGCCAAAATCGGGAGTAAAATTAATAGATGAATCAGTCACATCATGTGGATAGCTTGAAGTATTTCCAGTATGAGTAATAGTTCCAAAATACGCACTTGGGTCTGTCACGGTTGGGGACGAAAGATTAGCGGTATTGAGGCGAACACTTCCACCCTTGGGCGTATATGAAAATGCCGCCTGCCCGAAATTTACGGATATGCTGGCACTGCTAGACGCGCCAAAATTAAAAAACGGGAAATACTGATCTGCTGCACTAAAACTGATAGCTCCTTGTGAACTGTCATTTACATAAAAAGTGATTTCATCGTCAGGCCCATCAAAGTGAATCCCAATTACATTGCCGTTTGACCAAGCCGCCCCATAAGCTGAACCTGAAGCGTCCACATTCTTGGTTCCGTTGTTTCGGTACGTTGCAAATGTTCCGCTCCCCATAGATGCAGGAGTGTCCAAATTGGTTGAAGCAATCCCCACAAAAATTACTGATGCCGTGGTGTTGACAGTAACTTCCCAATAAAATTCTTTTGTTTGGTCAAGTACAATCGTCCCAAAAACTCCCCCTGAAGAGGACGGGCTTGCCCATGTCAGATTTCCGGCAGACAACGTTCCTGTAATGTGTTGCCCCCTAGAATTTCCAAGAGGGTTCAGCGTTGCGTAATTCCCAATGTCATTATCAGAATCATTGGCCGGTGAGTCGGTGACTTGCTGCACCGCAGTCATGCTATTATCGGTGAAGTGATTATTATTACCACTAACGTCAGTGCCAGCACCGTTTCCTGTGCCTGGAGCTACTTTAAAATCTAGCCAGAACCCGTTAGTGCCAAACGTCAATCCACTAGGGTCTTTTGGAACCCATATTCCTGTATCGGAATCTGTTTCACCAAGATCGGTAATAGCTATATCACCAGCTTGAATTGCCTGACCATCAAGATACACTAAATCTGCTAAATATCCCTGAACGTAAGTTCCTGTCGATCCAAGTTTTCCAATACTGTGCAGAACAGCAGAACCAAGTATTAACGCTTGGGATGTTCCGGGATTTGTGGGAGTTCCCTGTCCATCCTCATGTGTTCCATTGATATAAATCTTAATCCTGTCAGCAGCCGTACCATCTGTGTGATGATGGCTAACTACGACATGTTGCCAAGCCGTAGTGTCACGCATCAAACCGTTCGTTTGTTCTGCCCACGCATCCGAACCAGAACTTGAATTGTATCTCTCTGTTGTCCACCGTTCCGCGCTGGTCATCAAAACACCAGCGTAGTTATTGCCATCTGCACCAGCTACCAGAACAGGGCTGGACGCGCCAAAGGCGTCTGTAGTCTGTTTGAACCAGAAACTTATAGTACCTTTCGATGTACTACTTCCCGCACCGCTTGGGGTCCAAGTCAAATAGTCAGCCGAGCCGTCAAGCCATACTGCCCTTGCCGGAACATACGCGCCATCCGCAGATGACATCATTGTGAAAGGAAATGTAAACATTAGCTGAAGTTCAACTGTGCTACGCCGAACATGGAACTGCCATCAGAAACAAAACTTAAAATGTCTACAGCGTTTGCGCCTGTGCTTAATGTTGGCTCTGTCCCACCTGGAAACTTATAGGCTGAAGCACTGGTGTTCAGTGTCCGACTGCCCGTGCCATCTTGTTTGACGATTAATATATATGTGGCCCCTGCAACCTGGTTGCTTGGCGCATCGAGGGTTCGGTTTCCAGCTAACGTGACCACAGCCACTTGATTTTGCGACAAATCCCAACTGATGTTTGCGCCATCACCCAATGTCGTAGCGTTAAAGTTTTGCGTCTTGGTATATTCTCGCGCAGTCGCTGTTAGTTCAGTCGAGCCAAATAATTCAGTCGTTGTAATCTTTTTGTGAGCCGTCGCGCTGGCGTCGTAGATAGCAAACGCATCAGCCGCCACAGGGCTGCCGCTCAACGCGCTTTGAGCGTTGATGTCTACCGTGATCGTGCCTGTGCTTGTTATAGCACCGCCCGTCGCCAATCCAGCAGTGGCAATGTTTGTAACCGTGCCACCGCTTCCTGGGTAAATCTTGGTGTAGGCAATCGCTGTTGAGTTTAAAGTGCCGCCAGTATTCGATGTGCAAAGATAAAGGTCATCAGCGTTTGCCGTTCCTTCCTGTATTGCAATTAGCTGACCAATAATCTCATCCCAAGTATCTGCTTCAGTATGTCTAGCAGGGGATGAAGCAACTTTATAAATACCGTTCTCAGCCGCACTTGATTGATCCTTTACTAAGACCAAATCATCGTTAGCTAACGTCACACCATCTAGCGTGTCACCATTATTAAGGGCAGTTGCTATCGTAATATTCGCCGTTGTTGCAGCCCTGACCGTAAGTCTGGTGCGAAGCCCAGCAGCTACAGAATCTACATATTGCTTGGTGGCGATATGCATAGCAGACGAGGGGTCACCCGCCATCGTTGACGTTGCAACGATGCTGGAATAAGTGCCGCCGGTGATCGTCTTGCCAGTAAACGTAATGGCATCAGGAATACTGATTGTTGGGTTGCCGCTTACGCCATCACCGTTGACAAGCGTGATCTGATTGCTAGTACCAGTGATCGTGCGCGGTTCTGCCGCACCTGATCCAGCGTGAGCAATCATACCGTTGCCTTCGGTGGCAAGCAGTGCGGTGAAAACCTGTGCCGCCGTCTTCATATCGTAGTTGGTGCCGCCTGAATTGACTTGAATAAAGTTGCTTGCCGTTAGTGAAGCTGGCAACGCAACTTCTGAACCGTTCGTAAGCGCGTCGGCATCTGAGTTCCACTGTAGCAATTTATTTGCTGTAGGCTCCGGCATCGTGACTGATGCACCACCTGTATAAGTATTTGGAAATTTAAACGCCTGACTGATGTCACCATCGCGTTCCTGGCCTGACATAGCTAAACGATCAATGTCGCCTTCCAATGTGTCGGCTGGGAAGGGGTCATTGGTGACATAGTTCGACGTTTGTGTTGTTGTTGTCTTGCGTCTGATATGCCATTGCACCGTGTCTGCCGGTGCGCTGCCAGCAACAACGGCGCCTGTTGATCCATCGCCACCCGTCACCGTGTAATGCGTACTATAGGACTTAGTAACTTCCGCGCCTGTCGCAATCGTGCGTTCAATCACTTCAAGTTCTGCTGTTGTCCCTGATCCTAGAAACGGAAAAGTAACCGCAAAACTTGTGGTTGATCCATTACCTGTGTAGCTAACGGAAGTTGTTGTTGCTGATACCGTCATAGTGTCACTCCATTATCGCACGGCTTCGGTTGGTCTTACGGCGTCAAAAAACTCTTGGCCGGTTTCGTCTTTAATTCGTCTTTCATAGTTTCGCGCCCATCCAGGGTTTATGTATTCGCTCATGTTCCAGAAAAGCAGATAGTCCAGAGCCATGCGGGCATAAAAGATGTTGGCGCCTGGAAGCATGGACTTGGCTATGCGGTATCCTGTCTGACCAGCGCGGTCATAGTCTTCATCAAAAAACATCTTTGGTATTTTTGCCGCACGGCTAAGATTGCCAACAACAGGGCCACCCGCAATTTCCGCAAAGCCCTCGCCAAACCGCGCATCGCCAGCCACCATGCCCATTAACGTATCGCCGTAGAAACCAAGACCGCCCGCTTGCATGAGGCTTCGGTAAAATACTTTGCCTGGGTTCTCAGCTACGTTAATCGGCTCCTTGCCTTTGACTAAGTCTTTAAGCGTCGATGCAATGTAGCCATACACCATTGAGGTCAACAGTATCTTGACCAGCATTCCCGTTCGGTGGCCTTCATTAGACTTGCTAAACCCACGCGATAATATTTCCATGCCGTAGGTTATTGAAAAGGACTTGAGGTGCATGAACAGGTTTTTAAACTCGCTCATTACCGTGCCCCGTTCCAGCCCTCTTGTTGTGATATTAGATCGGGCGCCTGGGGTTAGAATTGCGCTGTCAGCAAAGCCGGTGAAGAACCCGTTGATACGAATTTGAGCATCAACATCATCGATGGCACTGATGTCGTGGTATTTAATTCCATCAACCTCACGCACCACGCTGTTCATCAAATCAAAATCTTCGGGCGTCAGGCCGTAGGCTTCCATTTCACTTCGTAGCGACACGTCCAGATCGTCAAACTTCTTGCCCGCTTGTTTGGCAATAAAGTTGGACAGGCTAATGCCGACGGCTGTTTTCAAGCTGTCGTTCATCCAGTTCATGCCGGTCACGCGCATGAGCCAACTGACAGTACTGGCACCCTGTCCATCCAAAGCATCGTTGCCAAGCCACCGCGATTGTACACTAGCCATCAAGGCATCCATGCCGACGCCAAGACTATCGGCAATTTCTCTTGCCTCTCCAGTACGGCGCCCGCCACGCCCGCCGACAGCTTCTGGAATTAAGCCGCCAAGAACAGAAAGGTTTGCTTCAAAAAACGGAACGCCAATTTCGTTGAGGCGTATCGATGCCGTGCCTATGTCACCAATAGATGCGAGAGTAGTGCCGCCAAGCAATGCTGCCGATGTCAGGTTCTTGGCCAGATTAGACCCACGCGCTAAATAATAACCTGATTGCCCAAGCCCTGGTAACGCATTGCCCTGGCCTGTCACTTCATCATAAAGTCGCTTTGTCTTTTCGCCGTAATTTGTTTCTCGTAGTTGAGCAACAACCGCATGGTTGTCTTCATCAATAGCACGATTTAATGCCCGCTCATAAAACTCATCCAGCATACTTTTCGGGTTCGGCCCCAAGTGCATCATGGCAGCAACGGAGTCCGACATTCCCAGCAACTGGTTTACAAATGCCGTACCAATATGCTTGTTGCCGTAAGCCTGGTTATACGTCCACGCGCTTTCCCCGTCTTGCTTGAAGTGCAAGGATCGTGCGCGGGACAGTTTCTTGCCCATGTTGGCGGGGCCGGTAAACCCAGGCGGGTCATCCAGGTTCCCCATCAAGTCGGTACGCTTACCCACCGTAATTGAATCATAGACCCCTTTAAGGAACGCTTTTTTATCCGCGTCACTCATTGGGCGCCCAAACGTGCGCTCCTCATCCAGCAAGGGCAAAATATCATTATACCATTGGTCAAACTTTGCCCGCGTCACCCGCGTCTTATCATGCGACTGTTTGACGATACGGCCAGGAATACGGCCTATGTCGGCACCGCTACGGTTGGCCTGTTTCCGCAAAACTTCGTTAGCTGCTTCCATTGCTTCGGCTACGGCCTTGGCAATGTCATTGCCCGATGATCCTGGGTTGTCCACTTCTTGCACAAGGTAACGGCCATTCTTTTTGTTTTGCAAAAACCCGATGGCGACGTTTCTTGGTATACCGCTTTTTTCTATTGTCTGGTTAAACACGGCCTTGGCCATCGACGCCAACCCGCGTGAACTGCTTTCAATGGACTGCTTATACTGGCTCTTGCCCATTTCACCGGCAAGGATCGCGTGAAGCATACGCGGCACTTCCTCAATGGGCGTTTCATTTAACTTGGTAATAAACGCCATGCGAATACGGTAATTAATGGCCGCGTTGCGTTTGAGAATTGCCGCTTCCCGAACGGCATCTGTCACACGGTTTTGAATGGCCTCATCAACGGCGCGTTGTAAGTCCGTTACCTTTTGCTCTGCCTTGTTTGATTTAATTGTGTCAACAATATCTTCAACTTCTGCCAGCAGTTCTTTCGCTTGCTTTTCGTCCAGATCGGGCATGGCATCGCGAACAGACTGAATGCACTTTTCAATGGCCATCAGGTAAGCCCTCCAAGCACACACACGGCAGCTTGCTCCCAAGCCTTCTCACTCTCGCGTGTCTTCTGTAATGCTTCTGTCGCTTCATTTAATTCCTGTTGTGCCTGGGCGTCATCCCCGACTTCGGCTTTCATCACTTCAATCTGTGCTTCAAGATCAGCTATTTCAGCTTCAATTTGGGGAACATCTGCCGCTTCGGTAATGTTCTCCATAATGCGGTCAACTTCTGCCGCCAACTCACGTTCTTGCATTTCACCGAAAAGCGTATTGTCGGAATTGGCGTCCCGAACATCCTGTTGTGCCCGCTCTTGAATAGTCGGCCCGTCAACATCGGGATTAATTTCAGAGCGGACAACAGGCACTTCCAACGGCATTTGGATTTCATCCCCGCTGGCATCCAACGCCCGCTGTGTTTCTTCGCTTAACCCCATTGCCTGTTTAAGTTGAGCGGCAGTGCGTGACCTTGTGTTTAATTCATACAGAAGATAGTCATCCCCAATTCTAACAACGTGCATAACTGTATCAGGGTCTTTGTTTAGTTTTGCCGCATACTTAGCCGTTGCCTCATCAGGATAGGTGACATATTCACCATCCGGCTTGCGGACAAATGTATTCTCAACTGTCAGATCGATGCGGTGATCGTCCTCGCCAAGCGAACGGACTGTTGTGCTAAAACCTTTCTTCTCTAGCTGCTTTGCTTTCTTCTCAGCATCGGCAACATTGCGAAACGAAATCTGTACACCGTCGCCATCACTAGCTGTTACCGTAATAACGCGGCCTTCACCTAGAGCCGGATCATTGTCAAACCTGATCTCTGCCGGATCAGAAATAACATCCCGATCCGGCGTTGGCCCAGGTGCAGTCCCTTCGTTTTCTTCCAAACTTTTCCGCAAGGCGGTATCAACGCCAACGGGCCGACGCCCTGACATAACCTGGGCAACTGCCGTTTGCATAAGTTCACGCCGCGATTGCTCATCGATTATCTCAATGGCCTTGCTGATACGTTGCGCGGCAAAGGCATCCTGTGTAATGCCGCCCGTCTTGTCACCAATAGCACCAATGACGCCGTGCATACTGCCGCCAAGGACCGTACCAAAAGCCAGGTTGGCAAAACTGTCGTAGAGATCGTAATCGTATTGGGTGGCTTCTGTTGCCGCCAATACAAGCGGTTCAATCATTGCCGTTCCAACGGCACCTTCAAAGGCGCCAACGCGGGTGCGAACAGCCGCACGGCCCGCCCAGGATGCCTGTCGTGCAAGCATCTGGCTATACCGCGCTGCACCAATAACAGGAATAAATCCAACTGCTACGTTTAACGGATCAAGCATACTTGCAAACAAGCCCACGCCAAATTGGGCAAACATGGTGGATACATCACCATCGGAATTTGCAAGAATGCCTTGTCTTAGTAATTCCTCTTTTTTCCATTTAACGCGAAGCGCAAGACCTTCTTCAGTTTCGCCTTCAACCGGCGTTAGCTTGCCTTCAAGTTTCTGTTCTTTAATAAGTTCATTTTGTCTGTCTTCGGAAATAACATCGGGTTCGCGTATGGGCCGTTGTGCCAGCCGGTCAAATATACGTCGCGGCGTGTTTGTTGGTTCTGCATCGTCAGCATCACCCATGTGATACTCAAATTGCGGCTGTAAATCTCCCGCCCGTTCTCCGGCTAATTCGTTCCACCGCCAAAGCTGGGTAAGAGGGTTAGTGGCCAGGGCTTCGTCAAAGGTTGTGCCCAATACCGTGCTTGTGTCAAACGCACCCTGATGCTGCAACAAACCAAATTCATTTGTTGGCCCGATAGGATTAAAAAGTTGGGGCATTAATCTATCTTCTTACCTTGACAACCATCATTAAGGCGTCGCCATAGCTGGATTGGCGCCAAGCAAGCGTTCCCAAGTTTGCGTTGCTCTTCGTAATTTGCCCTTACGGCCACGCGCTCCAAAACTATCCATTTGTATGCTGCTGATAGGCACAACAATCGGGACACCGTTGATGTCATTAACAGGCGTGTCTAAAGCCGTTGCCAGTGCCACGCTTTCGCCATCCGGCGTCAGTGTCCATTGCGCGCTTTGTCTTAATAATTCCTTTTTCTGGTCATCACTGGCGCCTTGTGTAATCTGGGTTAAATCGACGTTTTGCATATTTTCGTCATTTTTTAACCACTCACTTAGCCCGTACATTAACTCCCGTGGACGCTCAATAGACCCCTTTGGCACGATACCTTTTAATTTACCGTCCCTGATAACCTGGTATTGATCTTCCACAACAATCTTGATTGCTTTTTCAACAGCATCGCCCACGCTGTCGCCGCCTCTTACATCATTTGTAGCAAGCAACCGTGCCGCTTCTCGCAACGTATTTACCATCATGATGTTATTAGAACCGGCAATCTGGATCATGTTCTCCATTTTTTTATTAATGGAACTGTCTATGTCTTTTGTAACGCTGCTGTCTTGCAATAAATCTTTAAGATTTTTCATGCCGCCATCGCGAATAATGCCCGCAAGGGTTTGCCTTGCCCTTGGGTCTTCCACAACGGCAAGGGCACTTGCCTCTTTTGACAACCCATTCGCTTGCATTTCACCAAGCATAAAGCGCCAATCGTTTTTGCCCATTGTTTTGGAAAGATTGTTAAACCGTTCGGCAATTTGTTCCGGCGTTGTATCTTCGGTTTCCATAAATGCCACTTGCTGTTTGACAAAACTTTTAGGCAGCTTCCTTCGCATTGTGCTATCCATGCCGGACAAGGCGTATGCCGCAACAAGGGACGCCGCATAGTTTGCATAAGCACCGGCTATGTCTTCAGCGGGAGCATTTGCAATAATAAGCCTGTTCCATTCCGTAAAATTTGCCGACACATCATCGTTATTTGTAATTACATATTGGGCTGGGTCTGCATTTCGCAGCTTAATATCCCGCGCTTTTGCCGTGCGAAACGCCGCCAGTTGCCGCTGGTCTTGTAACGCCATGCCTGGAATAGTGCGAACCCGCTCCGTGTCGGCAACAAGTCTTTTTTCCATTGCCATAATTTGTGAGGGATGTTTTCCGGCAATAAATTCCAGATGCATCGCGCCATCTATAGCATCCTCGCGCACCGCTTTCATCGTTGCCCGTTCTTCGGGGTCAGAAATATTAGCGTCTATTTCTTCATCGCTAATTCGCGTCAATAAATCGGCAGATAGTTTAGCACCAGTAGATGCATCTTCAATTATAGCCTTGAAACCACGACGAAACTTAACAGCCCTTGCATTGGCTTCGGTCTGTACTTTTGCTGCCGCCCGATCAACCAAACCTTGTGCGCGAATAGCATAAATAGACCGCTGCTTGCTCTCTAAATTCGGAAGATATTTTGAGTTTTTTTCCAGTTTTAAAAACTTTGCAGGGTCTTCGCCAATCTGTTGATTGGCCATCGCATCATCAACCTCAGATAAAAATTTAATTCTTTGCTGTTGAGCCATCTTGCGCGACGTTGCCCCGAACTCCACGGCTTCCTTTATTGCCGCATCCAGCTTGGCTAATCGTGCCGCCGCCGCGCCTGATTCTTCATCAAGATCGACGTTTCTTATTCCTTCAGCGGCAGCAATAACGATGTTTTCGTTAAGCCTGTCACCCTTAACCTTGTCCATATTCTGCCGAAATGTTTGCCGTAACTTTTCAGCTTTTTTCGGCCCGATCTGGCGGTTGACCTCAAGGCTATCAATGCTGTCGATACCTTTCTTCAGCGATGCTACCCACACGGCTTCGGTGCCATCTTTTACGGAACCTTTTACAAGCGTGTCTAAAACAGCAAGGTTATGCGCTTGCAATTCCGCATTGTCGCGGGCCACCTGTTCGCGGCGAATTTCAATCTGCCCCTTGGCCGACAGCATGGAAAAATCTTTTTTGAACTTCTCAAGACCATAGGGTGACAAGCCCTCAGAAGCAGTTTCATAAATCTGCGCCATCCGCGCCTTGACATCTTCGGGGTCAGCCGTTGGCGCCACAGCGCCTGGGTTAAACTGACTGCTATTAGGATCGGACTCCCAGGACAGAACTTTGTTTGTGTCAATGCTCTGCTGTAACTCATCCATCTTGAGCGTGGCATTAACAAAAGATTGCGTAACCATTGCATCGGCCCGCGCCCGCAACTGGTTTTCTCCAATGTCGGAAACTACCTGGCCAGCCGCTTGCAAACTCTGTCCTGTTTTGTCGTCAAGCAAAACAACAGGGGCAGCAGGGACGCCCGTAGTTGTGGGAAGCGTAGCGCGACGCTGAATTGTGGGAATACGGGCCATATCAGCTACCTAATAAACTTGTGCCAGGTGTATATCGGGAAATTGTGTATGCACCTTTGGCCAGTTGCGTTGCCGCGCCGATGGTTCCACTTGTACTTGCCATCTGTGCATTTAAGCGATAACGGGCGGCAGCAGCTTCCTGTCCCACCGCCTGTTGCAGATACGCTTCAGCCTGTGTTTCGCCCTTATATAAAATGGCAAGGCGTTCTAATTGGGCTTCGGATGCCGTTTCAGCAGAAATGTCCAACGGTGTATCCTGGTCAATAACCACGCCGCTTTTGGCGTAACCAGTGCGCTGCCGTGACAGCATCCGGCGTTTGTCCAAATCAAATGTATCCGCATCAAACTCAGAAGCGCGGCGGGCCATGAGCGCGTTGTTTTCAGAAATCTTTTTATTATATTGCATCATACCGGCTTGATATTCGTAATTTGCTGATTGAACGGCGCCTTGATAAGCAGCGCCATAAGCCGACATTCCCATCCCTGCCACGCCTAAAGCTGTGGGGATAGCTTGAGCGGCAGCAAAAACGCCGCCTTGCCCAAGTAAACCTATTGTTGCTGCCTTCCCGCCAACAGCAGCCGTACCAAATAAAAGAGGAGGACACATATTATTCACCCATCGTGAGTTATAATGCGCGTAATAAGCGCGGTAATGTGGGCGGGCAGGGGTTCGTCATTGGTGTAAACCATCTGGCCCGCTGCATCCCATCCCCCGCGAATGTTTACTTTCTTGTCGCCGGTAAACAGCGGCGGTGAACTGTCCATCGGATCAGATCCCGTTCGGAATATAATCTCATCCAGGTTGGATGTGTCCGGCCCGACTTTACCACCCAGCGTATCAATCAGGCGAAGGGTGACTTCAAAATCGCGCTTGGTCTTGCCCTGTGCCGTGCCGTCATCGCCGCCAGCTTCGGGCCGCAATGTCTTCATGGTGCATTGTTGGGTGAGTCCAATCTGTGCCTTCGTAACCGTCGGATCAATGGAAGTGACAGCACCCGAAGATACATTGCGCTTGGTATAGACCGAACCGTCACCCAAGATGCTGACAGCTTCACCTTCCAGGTGATCCAAGCCACTGATGCTCGCAGTCGCCGTGCTTGAATATGTGAGTCCACTATCGACAAAAAACGCATCACCTTTTGCTTGGCTTTCTTCAATGTCAAATTGATCAGATAAATATTCAACATAGCGCCTCGTTGTTCCGTTGATGGTTCTCTGGACAATCATCCAGACTTCTTCCTCGCCTGTGGTAGACGAAGGAATGATGGCTAAACTTTCCACAACTGCAATCGCCTGATCCGTTGTGGTTAGCCGCGTTGTGTCACTTGACGTTACCGTGAGTGGTCCCGCACCGGCTCTCGTTGTTTCCTCAACAGTGACAACCGCTGCCGCCGGATTGGCTACCGTAAAATCTGCATGGGCATTGATGGCTGTATAAATGTTATCCGCTGTCGTATTGTTATTGGTCTGGGTTCTGAATTCATCTGTACCGGCAGTTCCTGTCGTAGATGTAAACGTCACGGTTGTCCCGTCGGACTTGGTAAACGTCAACGTAGTTCCGTCGGCAATGTTCGCATAATCCGATACGGTAATAGTGCATGAACCCGATACGCCACCAATCTTATGCCGGTGCCATGCGACAACTTGCTGATCGCGGAGATAGGTCATGCCGACAAGCTGGCCGTCGGCCTTTACCCCCCAGATAACCGTGCTTGGCTCCTGTTGATAGGCAATCTCCGTAACGCCGCCCTTTGCCACCTGGTTGGACAGGATGGTCAGATCGGGCGATTGGTAACTGTCGGAGTCAAACAGATAGGCAAACTCGCGGATTTTGCGCTGCTGGCGTTGTATAAAAATAACCACGTTATCGATACGGATGGGCGTATGACTTGCCGATCCCCGCGTTCCTTCCCGCACAACCCGCACATTTGTCGGGGTCAGCGCATCTGCCGTGGTTGATCCCGAAATAATAAACTCACCGCCCACCGTGCCAATAGCCATAACCTTTCCAGGCGACAACCAGCGGATCGCGTTTACCTGATCAGTGGCCAAGGTGTAGATGACGGGGTCATCATCCAAAGTGCCTGGAGTATGGTTTTCGTAATCACCCGATTTGCTGCCAAACAGGGTTTGCGGTTGTTCCGTTGTTCCGGCAAAAAATAATCTTTGCTCATAGAAAGCACAGGCAGTGGGAAATCCTGTTGTGTCCGAAAACGCTCCAAGGCGCCATTTGGTTTCAGCCGACGTGCCGCCAAAAGTGGCATTGACGGTGACGGTAACAACTGTTGTGTTGGTACGCCCTGTGACCGTAGCATAGCCCCATTGGATGCCGCCGTCTCTCAGAAACTTCCAGGTGCATCCATTGTCAACGATCTCGTCGCCTTCGCCAGATGGCCCGCCCGACCCATCAGACGTTCCAGCTTTAATACATTCGTAGACGTTCCCGCTATTACGCTTAACGTCACCAACAGCATAAGCCGTGCTTGCTGCCCACTCTGCCGCCTGATGACCAATCGATATGATGCGGCCCACATCCGTTGTCTGGAACCCGTCACCGCCATTGATGCCAGCAACCGCGCTTGCGGTAATCGTTCGCGAACTGCCTGTTGTATGGCTAGGCGTCAGCGTTGTCGTGGTAATGTTCTCGTCCTGGTACGGCCCGTCCGTAAACGTAATCGTTTCCAAAGTCCACGATGTATGAGCCGTGCGGGATAATTTTCTAGGTGCGTAAGATGGATGCGTCAAATAAAGCACATCGGCAGATTGCGCGAACTGGATGTCAAAGAGATCTGCTGTAGCATAGGTTGTTGTGACGGTGTATACCCGCGCTGCCGTGCCCGCAGAACCATAGGCCGTAAAAGCACTGGAATTTATGTTTGTGTCATCAACGTCGGTCAGTTCAAACGTGTTCGTTGTCTTGTTTTTTATCTTGTAATATTTGCCGTTTAGTTCGGTCATACCAACGACAGAGGCAATATAGATTTCGTCGCCGTTGGAGTAGCCATGTGAGGTTGCCGTCACCACACACGGGTTGGCCTGTGTCGCTCCGCTGATCGTTTTGTTAGCTTCAAGAATAGACCCGTTGTCCTTGTAAAAACGGACATACAAATTGCCGAACTCAATGCAATAGGCTTGTGTGGTTGAGAACTCAAAAGGGATCAGGCGCGTCTTTGCGCTTGATGTCTTAACCTCTTTAACAAAGCGTGTGCCTGGACGACGGGTAATGCCGCCGTGAGGCTGCACAATAAAGTTCTCCAGCGTTTCGGCGCCATTGGCATACTTGGTAATATCGACACGGCCATAGAGGTCTTTGGCTAACTCACCGGCAGTCCAGTTTGTCTTGATTGTCGAAACGCGGGACATTTACGACCTCGCTTCAAGCCATGTGTTTTCGCTGGCAGAAAGTGTTTCCTGGGCATCCACCAACCGCGCTTCTTGTATTAAGGACGCATAAGCTGTCGATGCCGACGCCACCACGGTTTGACTTGCCGTTAGTTCATAAGCCACATCCGACGCAAGACGCATGGCGTAGGCTTCCGCAAACTTGGCGTCATAAATCGATGTATCCGTAATGTCTTTAATGTAAAGGATGTTTAAGGGCGCGGCAGCATCGGTTGCAATGTTGCGGCCTTCCACCGACCATTCCTCTGTCGTATCCACTTCAATAATGCGAAGGCAATCAGACGGCCAGGGAAAAGAATTTGAATATTCCCAAACGGGTGCGGTTGTGTCAGCCGCCAAGGCGACACGGGTCATGGCAAAATTCCAGGGATGATCGCGCAAGCAATATTGCCGCGACTGTTCATGGATGCGGTTAATTGCGCGGCCCTCAACCGTATCATCTGTCAGCGCCGTGATGGGATTGGCGCCCAGATAGGTCAAACCTTTGTTGGCAATGTCTACGATTGATCCGGCCATATAAAATCTCCAAAAGAAAAGGGGAGGGACAAGCCCTCCCCAATTCCGTTAGTCTTAGTCAACGACGTAGTGAATGATGAAACTCATGTCACCGCCGGTTCCACCAGCCGCAGACATAGTTGCTGCGATGTAGTAGAAGCCGCCTGGATCAGTCGAATCACCAGCCAGTTCGTACATTTTCTGACCACAAGTGTTAATGTCAGCCACTTCATGGCGAACATCAGCAAGTGCAGCAGCATCAGCGACTGCTGTAGCAAAAACGTCTTCGTCTTTGACTACGCCAGCCGTGGTGTAGATGCCGACATTGAACGTGCAAGATCCACCAAACGTATCAGACCCGATATAAAGATGCGGGACTGTTGCATTCGACGGGATGGGAGCCAGCATAACAACATCGTCGTCATCGCTGTCCCCTGCCGCAAGAGCCACAGTGCCTTGTGCAATTCGCACACGGCCATGCAGTTCAGCAACATCGTTCAACGTCGGAGGAGTGGCCTCAAAATTTGTGACCAGATCGGTGTTTTTAGTACCCATTGATCATCCCTCCTAGGTTGGATCACATTCAATGTATCCAACAAGTTTTTCCTGCATACGGGTGGACCCGATAGCCATCGATGCGAAGACTTGTGTCGCATGATTCTTATCGGCCCGCTCAGAAATCTTGATGGACGGTTCAGCACCAATGGCCAGTTTCATTCCGGCTTTTTGCCAGAACAAAACTTTATGGTCAGAGTTGCTATCTGTGCCGATCAGTTCAGTGCGGACGAACTGGAATCCCAAGAAGGAATCCACGTCCCCGCTAACGAGCGCTTTCACGCTGGCATAGTCTGAACTGGTCACTTCAGTTTGACCTAAAAGGTTCTGAAGCTGTTTGGCGTTGATGATGCAAAAACGATCACCATCTTCGGCCTCATTGGCGTCGAGGATTTGCTTGGCAGCGCGTAACTTGCCGACATTCAAACCCGTATCAGCAGCAGGGCTGATACCGACCTGGACATCAACAGTGTTAGAACTGTCGTAGCTTGTCGAAGTGCCACCGGCAACGCCCGTGTAGGCGGTCCCGTCAGCAGCCGCGACAATCTCCTCATCCATCGCACGGCCCATAGCCCAGGCAGCAGCCGAAGCATAGGGGCTTTGCGGATCGATGAGCATACGAACACGATCTTCATCATCGATGAGATCTGCCCAATCGTAGTCTACAAGGCTGACCCGACGCCTTGCATGGGGCGTGTCCATCCTTGGAGTGTCACTGTGACGTGACGTGCGCTGTTGAGCGGCAGTGCTTCCCACTTGCTCAAAGAAGGCGTTCTTGCCCACAACGGTTTCAACCGAAACCGCTTCTCGTAGACGCGAACCCTTCTGTTGGACAAGGTGTTCAACATTGCCTTTATATTGCTCCACAAACGCCGTAGTAATTTGCACACTCATTGTACAAAATCTCCTAACGTGTTGAAGTTAAAGGATAAAGTGGTTGTCCCTACGGGGCCACGCGCCGTCTTTCCGGCAGTCAAGTGTCGGGCCGAATGGTTATCCGACAGATATGTTTTGCGCTACGACATCGGTGCCGTAGGCCAATTCTGCTAATCTCTTATCTTTCGCCACCAGGGCTTTATGCTCTGGATGGGCGTTATCCCAGAAGGCGGGGTTTGCCCGTAGCTGGGCCATTTGTTCCTTTGCCATTTCCGGCGTTGTACCAAACTGTCCGGCGCTCTCGCCTTCCTTGAATTGCGGACCACTGCCCAGCGTCATGCCGATCTTGGCAAAGGCGCGGACAATATGCGGGTTTGATCCCAGGCCGGATTGATTTAAGACCTGTTTAAGTTCATCAGAACCGTATTCCCTCAAGGCGCGTTTGGCCGCTTCCACCCGTTGCGGAAATGCGTTGCCGTATTCTTTCTGCAATTCGCCTTCCCATTCGGCTTGCTGGTCTGCCGCCTGGGTCTGCGCGGCTTCCGCTTGGCCCATCATGTTTTCAACAAAGCGGTCATGCAGCCCCTGGGCCATCTGTGCCGGTAATTTCATTTCATGGGCAGCGGTGCGGAACCAATCGGACAAATCCTGATTGTACGCCTCAAAACCTTCCGGCGCGGCCAGTTGATAATCTTCAGCCTTTTCCGGCGTTCCCAGCTTCTGCCAGCCTTCCCATTCCGTAAGATCGCTGCCGTCCGTTGGCAAAACAACTTTGTCGGCGCCCACCTGTTTTTCCAGGTTGACGTAAGATTTCAGAACGTCATCGGCACCTTTCCATCCCTTGGCTTCAATGACCTCATGGTAATCATCCAGACCTTGCGTCCAATCGGTTGCAACTTCTGGGTTGCCCGCATCTTCCGTAAGGATTGCGGACCCTTCAGTTTCATTCGGCATTAATATCTTCTCCTATGCTCAGTGATAAAAGTTTGTCTTCGTCAATGCAGAGGATTGATAAAATCCTTCGCACCATGTCCTGTGAGCCGTGCATATGCTGTAACTCACTGCTTTCCCGTTGCCCGCTGATGGTCAGGATGCCGCTGGCCTTAATCAGATCCAGCAGAATGGCCTTACCTTGCGGGGTGTAGAGAAAGATTTCCTTGTAAGCCTGGGCCAATTCGGCCTGGGCCTTATGTTGTTCCGGCAATTACTGCTGCCCCATTTCCGCTATCTGGGCCACTTTCAGACCGGCATCGGCCAGTTGCGGTGCAGAGTTCATAGCCGTCTGGGCCATTTCTGCTTGCTGGCGTTGGCCGCGCATTTCGGCAACTTCTTCCTCATCGCGGAGAATACGTTGCGGTGCCCCGTTAATCTCAGCCAGGGACCGTGTAATTTCATCGGTGTTAAAGTTATCCATGACAGACGGGTCAACGGCCGCAATGGCCTGGACGCTTTCCAGCGTTCTCAAGATGCCGACGCCCTCTGGTGCCCGCATGGCCTGTGTCAGTGGGCTAACATACTCAACTTCGTATTCGCCCGCCGCTTCCTCAAGAATAGGTGGCGGTGGAGGAATGACGCCCTGTTCGGCAAGCACGGCAAATTCACGCTCAATCAACGGTCCCAACGCTTCCGACTGCTGTCGGCCCACCGTAGGCGCCAACAGGGCGCCTTTTTCCTGGGCACGTTGTAACACTTCCGTTGCGGTCATTTGCGGCGATTCCACAAGGATCTGAAAGAGGGTCACGAGGAAGCTATCGTTGATCATCTTCCGGCGCTGTTCCATCATTTCAAGCCCGATGTCGACACGGGCGCCGGTATAAAGGGGTTGAATAGGCGCTTGGGAACGCCCATCCATCCTCGCAAACGTCGCCGCTCCAGGCTTGGCGTTGACAGGGAGGATCACGCCATCGTCTGCAATAATGAGAGGGGGATCAACAGCCTTCTGTCCGGCGCGAATCACCGTCTTCGACATTTCGTTAATCATCTTAATGTCCGGCAAGATCGTCATGGCGGGAGATCGTCCGTAAACCTCACGCGGGCCGGTCACATAACGGCTGACAATATAAGGCATATCGTCAAAGCCGCCTTCCTCTATTAGCTGCTGTTCTTTCACTTCGTAATACCCAGAGAACCACGGGCGGTTACGCCGGTCCCGTGCGGACATATCGCGGTCAGTGCGCGGGCAAACCAGATGTATCAGTTCAATTTTGTCGTCCGGCTTGTCTTCCGCTTGCTTGCGAAGATTGTCGGACAAGTCGCCGTCCTCAAACATTCTGAGGGCTTGCCGTGCCGTCACCTGGAACTTGCGGAACACCGTATCAACGCGGCCCATTTCGTTTTCGCTAATGAACAGATCGGACAAATGGACTTGCCGGTACATAAGGCCACCATTGGGATGCTCATCAACAAAGAGAGCGCCCGTTCCAAAGGCACCAAGGGCCATATAGCCCTCATGCATTTCCTTGGAGAAACTGGCTTTCGGGGAATAGCGGTAGCCAAACATGATACTTGTGACCTGATCAAACCAAAGCCGGACATCATGGTCACGGTTGAGAACGGGGTCAGTGGACCGCAACTGGTGCCAGCGGGAACCGCGAGGGGTCAACAGGCTTTCAATGGCAGAAGCAAAACGCTCACAGGCGAGGGCAGCCGTGGCGTCATAGAGTTTTGATGTGCGTTTATCGCCCGCTGTCAACTCACCCGTGAATATGCGCGAACGCGGCAAGACACGTTCGGCTATCTCTTCCCAATGCCCTTCCCATACGGATCGGTCATTCTTGAGGCGGGCATAGCGGGTAAAAACTTCTTTGGTATCAGGAGCAGCCATCAGACCTCCAAAAGCGTATTCTTGCGGATTGCCGCCACTTCAGTATTGCGCGGCGTTCCCATTAATGTTGTCTGCACACCATTGCGCGGAGCGGACCCGCCACCGTAATTGGCCGTGGCATCCCGCTGCGCTTTATCCAGCCGCGCACCCATAGACGATGCGGGCAGCTTTTTGCCGCCTGATTGCCGGTACATACCAGGGACGCACAAACTATTTCCCCTTGGGCTTTGACTTCTTTGGCGGTCTGCCGCGCTTGCTTCCGTATGTTCCCTTGCCTTTAGGCATATCAGCCTCCTAACAAAGTAGGCCGTCCGATGTTGGGTTCCCCCAAAACGCCGGATGGCGTGGTCATTAATGTGGATCGGCGCCCACCGGCCTGAACACGCGCACGGCGGCGGGCTTGCGCTCCGGCCCCGCTGTCGCTTGGCGGCAAGTTTGTTTCAACAAGAGGGGCTG
>VTLG01002403.1_pt1 | contig 33022 bp, 47 predicted proteins | sample 4694571 | NCBI WGS metagenome assembly VTLG01 (sample SAMN12604809, study PRJNA352737) | marine metagenome | biome: ENVO:00000447; feature: ENVO:00000209|ENVO:00000569|ENVO:01000036; material: ENVO:00002151; isolation source: viral sequences binned using virsorter ...
AAATCAAAACATTAGCAGGACATGGACGCGACCTCGCAAGCATGGGTAAACAAATAGGACTAGTCGTAGAAGCCGAAGAGAGACTTCGAGCAGAAGGTAATTCCAAGAAGAATAGTATTTGGACGAAGGCTTTTGGGGCTAAAGATGGCGCGACTGTTGAAGAATTTTTCCAACTGGAACAGATGAAACAGAACAGAAGAGAAATGGAAAGTCACTTCAAGCTCTACGGCAGACCGGGGCTCTGGAACGACTATGTAAAATTTGAAACTGAGCTTCGAGTAAAACGTAGGAAGGATGCCGAAGCAAGAGAGAAGGCTAGACGTGAACTGGTACAAACTGTTTACGTGACTGTTGGTGTTTCAATTTTTGTAGGTGGTGTCGCCGCTCTTTTCTGGTGGGCTTATAACAATCGGGGGTTTTTTTCGTGAATGAGGGAAATCATAATGCTTCTTATATTATATCTGGCGTTTCAATGGACGCAATGGTTTCCCCCCGGATGGCTATTCATAAGGTGATGGCATGGTGATGGAGACTTTATTAACTTTGGGGATAGCTCTCGTAGGATCAGCAGGTTTTTGGTCTTACATCCAGATGAAACAGAAGAGGGCTACATCGTACCAAGAAACTTTGAAGGAGCAGGTGGACAGGTTGGCAGACAAACTTGAAGCCTACTCGAAGGACAAAGAGGAACTGCTACGAGAGATCGGTGAACTCCGAGCAGAACTTGCTGCCGCTCATCAGACGATCAAGTACCTCGAAGAATTTTTAAGACGCAAATGATTTTATCTACGTTCGACAAAAACAGGCAGATCGGGAGAGCAGGAGAGTTTTTAGCAGCGTACGTTCTCACTATGTATGACATAAAGGTTGGTCACATTGATGTTACTGGCGATGACCTGTGGTGCAGAACCCAGAAGAATTTTTACCAATGTCAAGTTAAGACTACGATCGGTAAGTATCTCTCCTCGAAGGAGAAGAGACTGCCCAAGTACCACTTCCAGTTGAAGAACAATCAACACTATCCCGGTGTTTTTATCCTAGTGGCTTTGGATGCCAAGCTTATTTTGTGCAAGAAATGGGACGATATACCTGTCAAAGTGTTTAAAATAAGACCAGAAGAATTTACCGAGGAAGCTCAAGACAAAAGCATAAAAAGGATTTTTAAATGAACCCGACACATATAATCGTACATTGCTCTGCCACACATCCAAACTGGATGTCAGATAAAACAGCCGTCCAGCAGATGAAAGAAATTGATAAGTGGCATCGTGAGGATAGAGGATGGCGAATGATAGGATACCATGCGGTCATTAGCCGAAATGGTGAAGTTGTACAGGGAAGGGAGTATAGTGAAACGGGCGCTCACGCAAAGGGTTGGAACAACAAAGCCATCGGCATCTGCCTCGTCGGAGGTTTTGGTTCTGACGCTGAAGATCGTGCGCTCGAACACTATACACCTGTACAATTAGCGGCACTCTACGATCTGATTAAAAAGCTCCAAGTCCAGTACGGGATTAAAAACGATAACGTCATTGGGCATAACAGAATTTCGAGCAAAGCTTGCCCCGGCTTTCGGGTACAGCGATGGCTTGCCGGGATGACTTTATCAGAAGCTACTGCCTCGAAGCCCGAACGAACGAAGGCTACGCAATCGAAAACAGTCAAGGCTTCAGCAGCAACTCTTGCCGCTTCAGCCGGCTCCGCAACCGCCGCTCTATCTGGTCTGGGCGAAATCACGCAATATATTATTCTAGGATTTGCAGGTGTAAGTGTACTCTTCTGCATCTTCATAATGAGGGAACGCATTAAAGCATGGGCTGAAGGGTGGAGGTAAAATATGTTAAGCCGTTTACAATTATACGGGTTACTTGCATTGGGCTTCATGCTCGGACTGATCGGGATTTACAGCGCAGGCGTGATGCGAGGACAAGACAAAGTAAAGAGGAAGCTCGACCAGAAGAGGATCGACAACCTCACAACTCAAAAGGAAATCGAAAATGAATTGGATGCTCTTAGCGACACTAGCCTTTCTGATCGGGCTACTGAATGGGTGCGCAAAGATAACGAGTGACACCTACTGCGACGTAGGATCACCGATGTATTTCGGAAGCGATCGTACGATTGATTGGCTGATGAAGAACGACAAGCCACTCGTAAAAGATATACTGGCAAACAACGAAACCTATAAGGAAATATGTGGTTCGTGATGTGGGTACTTGTTATCTTAATGTTCAATGGCATGGGTCAATTTAAAATTGGAACAAGTGAGATGATTTACTTTGACAAGATTGCTTGTGAACATCAGAGGTCTATTCAAGATCAAGCTCTGGAAAAAACCAAACCCTCAGAACATGCTTACTTCTTAACTGCTTGCTTTCAGATGCCAGAAGTTAAAAAAGTCGGAACACTATTATAATAAAAAAACGCGCGCGTTGTGTACAATACACACATAAAGATTCGTAAATTAACGCAACGTCAGTTTTGACAAGCGACAATTTGCCCTATAATCTTATAGTTTCCCGTATAATTCTAATGTTTTTTAAAAAAAATGAAAAAAAATTCACAACTCCCCTTGACAAAAGGGTTGCCAATACGCAACTATAAAACATCTCTACTTGAGATGGTCTTAAATTCACAACAAGAGGAGGAAAATGTGAGTGAGAGCATTAGACTAGAGCTAACTCGTATGGAGACAAAGCTCGATACTAAGATGGATGTGATAATATCCATGCTTAGTTCTATGTCTGGTGTTCAGAATAAAAAATCTGCACCAGACCTAACAACGTCGGAGATTTCATATTTGCGTGGTCTTACAACAAGACAACATTGCGTAGCACAAATGCTATTGCAGGGTAGTCTGAACAAGGACATCGCAAGTGTGATGCAAGTATCTGAGAATACGGCAAAGCTACATGTACGTGCAGTCTGCATGAAAGCCAATGTCCGTTCTCGTAGTGAAGCTTCGATGATCTACAAACGGATCGTTGACAACATTGATCCAGAGGAATACCTGCAACTTTCACGTGGGCTTCCGATCGATTGGTTTGTCAATCTTCAAGACCCCGATCCATACTTTCATTTGTATGAGCCATTCCGAAAGGCAGGTTAATATGAGAAAGCACAAGGGTCGAATTTTTACTATGAAGATAAGATCAGTTGGGAAGCAATCACCACCCATACAAATATAGGAGGAAAGAAGTATGGCGTTACAATTAAAAAAACGTGATGGCGTTTATTACGCAGTTGGAACTGTAGGTGGTAAGAGGATTAGAAAGTCTCTCGGCACTTCTGATTTTGCAAAGGCAAAAGAAAAGAAGGTAATTCTTGAGACTAATATTTCTTCTGTCATAAATGAGCCGAAGTTTAAAGACACGTTCGTGATGCAGAATAGGAACGTGAGAAGTTCGTGGAATAATAAAATTTCATATCATACAACTCCCGCACCTCCCTTCGAGGACATAGCAGATAAATACATACTCTCCCCACGTACGGGATCGAGTAAGAGTAGTAGGCATTATGCCGAATTTCATAAAAAACATTTTGGTCAAATACCCATTGACCAAATCACAGAAGAAACAGTTGAAGAGTACATCGAAAACTATCATCTTGCACAAGGAAATACAGATGGTACGATCCGAAGAGACTTAGTAGCTTTACAATCAGTCTTAAATTTCGGAGCAAAGTTAGGTTACAGAGAAGAAATATCTTTGACTAAACCTTCAGACAACCCACATTCTACAGAGACTGTTACCGAAGAGGAACAGAAAATAATTTTCTCGCATCTCAGCGAGGAAGCAAATCGTCTCTGTGTTTTCATTGTTAATACAGGCTCTCGTCCAATCGAAGCATTACGTTTGACGGGAAAAGATGTAAACTTTCGTGAGAGATTAGTAACACTACGCTCGAAGAAAGGTAAGGGAAGCAAGGAGAGATCACGGCAAGTTCCAATGAACGATGTTGTTCTCGAATTGATAGGGTCAGACATCGAGAAACATTCTCATGTGTTTGACCAATCATGGCATCGAGAAAGGTTAGGAAAACATTTCGTAGATGCTTGTGATAAAGCAAAGGTTTTAGACAAAACACTTTATTGTCTAAGACATACGTTCGCCACTCGACTTGCTAGGAATGGCGTTCATCCTAAAGTGCTTGCTGACTTGTTAGGTAACTCTTTAGTCATGGTGGAAAGATATATGAATATGACTTTATCTGACCATCGTAATGCGGTTATGTCTCTGTGACAGACACATAACTGTAACTAAACACTTCGACGTGTGTTCGAGTGGACGTAGAAAAACAAGGGGTACAAAGCCAAATTGTTTGGTGCTGCCGAAGAGATTTGAACTCTTGACCTCTCCCTTACCAAAGGAACTACGTACCCAAAGACACACAACAGAAGTTACTAATACGACTTGTTGTTTACAACAAGTTAACAACTTCAACGCTACACTTTTATAGGTGTGGCACAAAATAGGGTACAAAAGAATGTTAAATTCAGTAAGAAAACAACAGTATGTTACGCTCGCAGTCGTAAGATATATTATAAGAAGTGAAGATGGAACTCCTCGTGGGGGATTTGCTTCATCAAATCCTAAAGATTTGATGGGTGACATTTTTATAGGTGGTATAGTCTTTGCCTCATTAAAGATTGAAGAGGGGGATACAGTCATGTGTACTGTCGAGCCATCGAACGCACCGAAAAAGGGTAAACATCATGCCTATTGGTTCTCAGCTAGAACACAAATTCCGACTGAAAAGCAGATGAGATTGGTTCAAGCTAGTGGCTCTTTACCAGAAGCTAATACACCTTTTAATACACAGATCACTAAACAACTAAAGACTTTAGTAAACAACCCAGAAGAAGATGTGATACAGCACTCGTTCCCAACCTTCGATGAGGAAGCTTTAGAGCAGGGTGTGGCTGACATTTTGCTAAAGACAAATGACGAAGGTGAACTGATGTTGTGGCAAACTATCGATGTGTGTAGAGAATTGGTTGATAAAAAATGGTGGCAAGAAACCGACGATATGAAGGCTTTGCAAAAGAAAGTATGGAAGAAGTTAAGTCAAATGCAAAGAAATGTTAGACAAGGTAGAGAAATTCTATACGTTGAAGTGAAAAGGTCTTGCTCTAAACCAAATTCTAAAAAGGGTGGTAAGCAAGCTTGGGGTCTACACGGAGTAACCATTCGCTTACCATACGCAAGCTGTGATTGAGGGGGATTAAGAGATGAAAACGTATAAAGTTTTTTCAAAAGATATTTTGCGTAAAGCTAACAATTTTGCAATCAAGCATAAGCGTAATAGAACATTAAATAAAAAATATTTTATGAGGCGTTCTAACTCAACCTTGTTTCCTATCGTCTTTGCAATGGTACACAATGATGTAGAGATGAGGGTGCAAATTATTTTAAACGAAAAAGGTTTATTAGGTTGGCTAGATATTCCCTTTAATACTTATGATGCTTTACCAACTGTAGATATTTAGCACGTGGACTGGTGCGACTGAGTAAATTAAAAGAATAAAAAAATAAAAAAATTATTTTGATTTGCTCAGTTCCATCACCCGCTCAACTTTTTTCCAAACGTCGTCCTTGCCCTCGAACTCCTTGCGTACTTTCGCAAGGAGTTTTTTCTTCCACGCATCATCACGTAGGCACAACGACATACCTAACACAAGCATGTCGTTGAACTCCATTTCTCCACGAATAGCTATCTGAACGTAGCCATCGTCACTTACTGCGAGTACGGGCGTACCACTCGTAACGTGTACTCGCTTGCGTATGTTCAAAGGTTCTTCACGTTTCTTCATGTTTCACCTCCGACCATTCTTCAATCCACGTACGATCTGCTTTGTGTGTAACATCGTCCATCTGTATGTCTGCCTCAATACCATCGTTCATATTGTTCCACACATATTCTTTTGCACGTTCGTATGTTGTCTCCCACTCCTCTCCCTCTTCGTATTCGATTGCAATGTTAGCCTTGTATGTTACCTCGAAACATAAGTAATACTTTTTCATAATATCTTCCTTCCACGTATTACAACATCAAAGATTGGATTGCCCTCTTCGTATTCGATCTCACCTTTAGTTTCTTCAGTTTTCATTAATGGCACAAAACCAAATACAAAACTGTTGCCATTTTCAGTACATGTAAGTTCATACATTTGCTTATTGTGTTTAAAAGTAATTCCAAATTTTCCATTGCCTTCCCAATCATAAAAATATTTCGAGAACTGTACTTTTTTAAATCTACACATTTGTTTTCCTCCTATTTCTGCGTAATTGATTTCAAACCAAGCCCACGCTTGGCGATCATCACAAGGGATAACACTTCATCCCAATCCGATTTCATTTGTTCTACGTGTGCAACTTTTTCATGCTTGAACGTAAGCCTCATAACATCTGACTTACGTTCCAACCTATCCAACGCTTTCACTACGTTTTCTTCGTCTATACTCCACGCATTTCTGTTTTCGATATTCATGTTTTGCTCCTATAAAAAATGTGGTTTCCATACTTCTTCACGACTACAAACTTCTTAGCCCAATAGGGCTTGACGTAGTTTGCATGGTAGTAAAGCACGTCGGGAGGCATGAAGAACCTCTCCCTCGTACTATCTTCGAGCGTGAGTTTCGCAATGTGTTTTGCTTTCTCCCACGCCTCCTTGTTCTTGGGAACGTCAGACTTACCATCGTTCGTCCAAGAAAACTGTCCCGATTGCCAAACGACATCGCATACAGAGTTTGGATACTTGTCGCTTGCCACTCGGTTCATCGTAACTTGGGCAACGGCATGTTGACCAAGTGTGCTTTCGCTTCTTGCCTCGAAATATATATTCATAGCTAGGCAAGTAAGGGTTTCTATAATCATGCTCGATCCTTCCCTTCTTGTTGTGATTTGGGTAACGATTGTCTACTGCCTTGCAGACTTCTTCTACCTTTTCCAAATCGTTTCGTTTGATTTTGCGAAGCTTCACAACAACTCCAACTCTCCACCAGAAAGCCCCGTCACGATGAGGCATCAGATGTAACCAAGATTTTTCTACGATCGGTACAATCGTAGGATTGAATTTGGTTGGGAGCTTCACAGGTTTTTTCCCCTGTCCCCATACCGGGGCGCTCATTTCTTTGCTCCAAGCAAGATTGACGACAGACCTTCGAGCATTGACTTAGCAAAGTCTTTGCTTTTCACATCTATCCATCCATCGGGAAACGTCTCATCACATCTGAGTTTATCCTCTTTGTAATGTGACATATTACAATCGAGGAACACGCCATACACTTCCGTACCCACAATGTCCTTCGCCATCTTATTGTAGAACTTGATGTATTTATATTCTTGTGCGGAGAAACCTCCGTCCGTGCAGAAGAACATGATCCTACGATCAACGTCCATGTTCTGTAGGTGATACAACTCTGGGAGAATTGCAGATATGGGTGTCGTCCCACCAGACCAATCACCCGTTAACGCAATCTTACGTTTCACATGATCCGTATTCCCACGCTCGTCCTCTCTCTTACAAACCATTGTATAATTTGTCGATTGCCACCACACAAATCTGTATTTGACACTCGTTCTATATAGACACTCGTTGAATACAAGCAGACCTCTTCTTGCACTATCAAAGTCCATGCTCCCAGACGTATCCATCATCACGCTAATACCAACAGACTTGCTTTCTTCACGATGTAGCTTACGCCACACGTTTTTATCCCCTGCTACAACGCCACTCAATCGTCTACGATCAAGTCTGCCTTCTGACTTTGAGCCTTCCCAGAAATCGTTACTCTCAGCTACAAGCAAGCGAGCAACCTTCTGGCAGTTGGTTCGTATGTCTCCACCCAACTTCTGCATATCTCTGTCGTATCGGCTGTCTAGGAACGAGTTAAAATCCTCATTCGAGAAACCCGCATCGTAGAAAGAACCCACATCTCTCGATGAACACATAAATGTCTCCCTAATATCATCTTCATTATCTACATCTTCATGCCCATCAGCACCTTGATTGATGTGTTCGGACAACGCATCTTCGAGCAACGTACTTATGTCCAAGTGTCCATAACCTCCATCGCCTTTGCCTTGTCCATTACCTTTCCCTCGATCCATCTTCTTCTCTGGATCAATCTCACCTTTGCCCTTGCCACCTGCTTGCTTTCCTTCCTGTTTTTCCTTTCCCTCTTCGTCACCTTGACTGCTCGTAGGAGTTGACATCTTCATTTGTTTTCCGTCCGGCTGCTCCGTCCCCGGGAGTTTTTGTCCGCCGTCATTACAAGGCTTCGAGGGCTTTTGTGCTTGTGCTTTCTGCTTACGATTGTTTGCGTTGTTCTTCGCTTCCCCCATCGCCTTCCAAACTCTCTCGGTCAACGACCAAGTATCGATGGTACTTTCCGTAGCCATAGCATCGTTCACAAACTTGGTTGCCTCCGTAAACAAATCTTCTGGCAACGTCTTGATATACTCTTCGAGTGCATCGCTCTTGTATCCCATTGCTTGACGTGACAGTTGCAGGATCGCATAAGCCAATTCCTTTTCGATGGGGTCATGCATACAATTTGTCTGTGCGTTCTCGATTTCGAGTACACTATTGATTGTCTCTTGCAGATTACGTTTCGCACCTGCAAACTTGTTGTTGATCTTACGCTCAACCAATATGTCCTCCATACAGTTGAACACATCACGTTTCTCCTCCGATATGCCGTGACATCTGCTCTGCCAAACACCATCGTCTGTATGTTTTATGTGTCCGACCTCATGGATGTGATACCCACGCATGATACGCATTTGGTAATCGTCAAGTTCAGCATCGAGTTTCATAGCAGGTACGTTGATAGTATTACTTGTTGCATGTGCGCCCGTACCTTCAAACGTCGTTCTTACTTTCGACGCACCTAACGCTCTGCTCACACCCGTAAGTTCACGTTGCATTGCTAATGGATTATTTTGTTTAAACATGTGTAGCCCTCCTTAATATTCTGATGGTAAAAATATGGTGTATGAGTAAATTCCATTCTCTTGCACCCATAGAGTTAGTTTCTCATCGTCAACACGTGAGAAATCGAAGCTTGTGTATTCGTAAGGATGCATGAAGTAGAACTCTCCATTCCCATCCTCGAAGGTTAAGGTCGCTCCTTTGTCTCCGTCCTTCTTGAGAGTAACCACAAAGAAACCTCCCGAACCTTTTTCGCATTGTGTCAACACATAATTTCTGATGAAAACATCGATGTCGTGGACAAGCCAATGTGCATCCATCTCATGTGCAACATAGGCAACGCCTTCGGTCATAACGGATTTGGGTTTTAACCTAATGAACACACTCGAACCTGTGTATTGTGAAGTATCTAGTTTTGTATTTTGTACTGTCATGTGTAACCTCCTAGTTACGTTGAAGTTGAAGTTGATTAAGCTACTACCTTATCGGCAATACCTATGATTGTGTCCTTGTCGCTCTCATCTGCTGACATGATGACGTTCATTCTCATTGCCATCTCCGTTGCTTTCGCTACGGGAGTACCAATGCTTTCGTAGAACGTAATGATCTTTGCCATTGTGATAGAGTTACGAGGACTTATGGGCGTACTGATTGTGTTTGCCTTGTACGCCTTTCTGTATTGTGAAACGAACTCGTAGAGGTTCGCCTCACCTTGCTTGCTGAGAGCAGGGACGTGCTTCTTCACGAGTGCTAACTCCTTTCGTGGTGCAAGGTAATCAATCTCAAGGAACACGCTGTATCTGTTGATGCTCGCCCTTGATTGAACCTTAACACCTGCGGAATACATACCCGTACTATCGCCACTACCTTGTGTGTTCGCAGTTGCTATGATCCTAAAGAACTCGTGAGGCACGACAATTCTACCTGCGTCCTCCGTGAGTAGTAACGGCTTGCCTTCGAGGACAGATTGTAATGCGTAGTTGATGTCACCACGTATCGCATCTGCTTCATCGAGCAATAGGATCGAAGGTGTCTGCATCGTACGAGGAACAATACCCTCGTTGAAGAACGTGACACTTCCGTTCTCACCTTCTTGTATGTCCACCTTACCTATGAGATCGTAACGAGCCATGTCGCTATCGAAATTCACTCGACGTAACATCTGTCCCGTACGTGCGGCAATCTGCATAGCATGTGTTGACTTACCCGTACCCGTTTGTCCACTTATCCAGATGTTCTGATTGCTTTCCAACCCAAACAACGTGGCACTCAAAGCCTCTACATCGAACTGATGATGAATGTCCAACTTAGGAACGAACGGGTTTGGTGCATCCCATTGCCAAGTGTTGATGTCGAAGTCGAGCATGGTCGTCGCCCCTTGAACTCCGAACACCTGCTTGGCGTTCTTCCTCACGATCCTACCAGAAGGTATCGGCTCTACGTTTTTGCTATTCGAGGGGTTTAATGAGGTCGCTGTTATGACAGCAGGGACAGCAGGTGTAGCCGTCTGTTTCTGCTTGAGATCAGCAACCTCTTGTTTTGCTTGGTCTAAATCGCTTATCAGCTTACCGAGATCAGTAACCGATCCACCCGTTGCTTCCTTGATGAGAAGGTTTGCCATCCCTGCCTTCGCAGGGTCTACGTTTATCTTCGAGGGCTTTGGTTTTGTTGGTGTTGCTGGTTTCCCCGGGCTCGGCGGGCTGACGACCTTTGTTGGTGTGACTACAGGTTTCTCCATCGAAGGATCGATCTCACCTTTACGCCAATCATTTCCCCATAAGCTCTCCAACTTTGTACGAAAGTAATAATCCGTGAATGGATACCATTTCTGATCTGTAATCTCATCTGGCTTTACGGAAGTAAACGCTCCGTACAAGTGTGAGAAGATGTGACTACCATCTGGACTTGGATGCGTGATCGCATACGCAATAAACGCATTCATCTCTTTACTCATACGATCAAGTATCTGAGAAGATGATACGCTAGGCATAATACGTGTGCTTGCGTGTGGTGTAGTTGGGTTTACGAGTGCAGATGTCTTGGCACTCAGCGTCACCTTTTCCCACGCAGGTGAACCGAAAGGTTCGACACTTGTGATGATTGTCTTGAAGATGTTTTTAGCATCTCGCATATTGTAATTGTTTAGTATGTCATTGATTTGTGTCATGTATACCTCCTATAACACATAGTTGCTTTTACGACACAACGATAGTTGTGTCAAGTTTAGACAAAGAAAAAGGGATTAGCTAGGTCAGCTAACCCCTTTAGTTCCCAATCCAAATCTTTAGATTTATCACCCGCCTACGGGCGATAAACTTTTATGCTTCACGCACTTTCTCGAAGTTAATTAGGTCAACACCACTTACACATTCGCTCGTAGGCTTCACGTGAAAGTTGCTATCCTCAAGGAAAGCAACACCATCACGACTTATACCTTCACGAACTGTGTCCCGTACAGCGTCGCCATTTTCGGCTTCGACTACCAACTGTACGTTCTGCATTTTATGTACGACCATTCTAGCTTCGACTACCCACTTAGGCATGAGCAACCTCCTTTAACCACTCTGGTTTACTACGATTTGTATACGTCATAGGACGTTTGAAAGTTGTTTGTTTGATGTTGTAGTAGTTACGATACGCATTTACGGGCAAATGTTCGTCCGTCTTACACATTTCGTAATATTCACCAAAGCATTGTGGGTGTTTCTTCTTGCTACTAGGCATGTTCATAAACTCATTGCAGTTGAACACGTAACGTAACGGATCAAACAATCGTGCGAATGAACCATGTATTGTACCGAACCTGTACGTGTGTTCGTTTGCCATAGCTAGAAAGTACGAGTAGGCAAATCGCATTGGCTCTTGCCCGGAACGTGTCCATACTGTGATGGGATGTTCGTCGTGCGTTGCTCGAAACAACGCCGTAGAAAGTTTGGGTTCGTGTTTGATTATGTTTGGTAACACTTGTCGTATACACGTAGAAAGTATCTGACCCTCTTCTGTTACCATCTTACGTATGTGCTGATCGCACATAGCTAACGCACTCTCCCTCGAATAGAGGGCGAGAATAAATCTGTTCATAACAGACCTCCTATGTTTGTTGATTTTGGATTATGGGAAGGTTAGTGGCAGATGACTGGACGCATTTCCCATGATGCTCCTGCCAGTTTTGGATCACCAGTCTTGTTGTCGAGTGGTGTCACCAAAAGTCCTCGTGAGTTACGGCTCACCTCAAAGATCATGCTTATGTCATCAAGCAGTTCCTCTTCGTCTACCTCACCCACGAACACAACATCGAATGGCTTACGTTTGTTTGCACTTACAAACGCACTAGCAAATTCGAGTGCATCGTAATCGTTTACATGTGGTGTACTCTCGGATTGTAGCATCCGTACTATCATGGAATATCCTTTAGCAAGATCGCACTCTCGTACGAGTACACCCATGTCAGTTTCTATGTCGTTGAAAAGAAATAGCGTAGTCAATCATACACCTTGTTCGTTAATCGATCGTTAAGTTCTTCGTCAGTATATAATCCTACGCATTGTGGACATAGTGTTCGTCCGTCTTGTTCTTGCCAACTACGTTCGTCTACGTCTGTACGTTTACATAGTTCACACTTCATTAGTGTTCCCCCTTAAAGTGACACTCGCCATTCTTACGTATGCAATCAGCTATTTGTGTACCCAGAAGATAATCTGCGTACCATTGCAAGATGGTATCTCGAAAGCTGTCATAATCCCACGATGGAGCAACGGCTTTGACAAGTTCTTCGTCGTTGTACATATCCCGATCCTTGAAAAACGCATCGAGTTTCTCCTTGTACTGACCCAATCGTTCCGTGAGTGTTCCCAAGTGTTTCTCTACGTCTGGTAGCGTGTCCTTGCTGAAACCCCAATACGTATAGTTACCATCTTCATCATCGTGTTCTCCGTCTGGTGAGAAATCTCTTGGTACTGTACTTGATTGAACACCGAACCAGAACTTTCCCTGTATGTCTCCGCGATAATATCTACCCATTGTCATTCTCCCTTCTGCGTATATCAGCTAGTTTTTCTCGTCTACGGGCTTCTTTGATTGCGTAATTTGCTTTGCGTTGGAAAAGTTTTAGACCCTTCCGCACTTCCGTCATAGTGAGTTTTCTTTCCACCATCTTTGCAAAAATGCTACCTACGTGTTCTCTCATCTCTTCGTATTGATGTGGAGTACAATCGTCTATGGCAAACACTTCATCTTCACACTTAGGTTTCTGGTTCACGTTCCAGTCATCATCGTCGGGTTTCTTTTTCCATTCACTTAACCATGCATCGAGTGACGTTATTGATGAGTGTGCTTGTTTAAGTGTAACCTTTCCACTCTCCATTTCTGCCCACAAATCGTGTAGGCTTTCTTTGAGTTCATTGTACGCCTTGAGTTCTTTACTGTAATATGTTGCTTGGGTCATCAGCTTCCTCCATTTCGTGTATTGTATCCCAAAGTTTTCGTGATTTCTTCATCTGCTTTGCAATATGTGATTTCTTGTGCCTTTCCATGTACCATTGTGGAAAAGGTATCATCGTCATTTCAACTTCGTGGTTCATGTATTTGTCTCGTAATCCTAACCACTTATGCAAATCCTTGATCGCTATAGCCAATTCTTCAGTTACGAAATCTTCCAAATATGGTGCGTAGTGTCGCACGTTTACCATTGTGTTGTGCAAGACACTAAAAAACCATTCGAGTTCAGCGTAGTGCTTCTTGTGTTCTTCTTCTGCGTTTATAAATACCATTACTTCACCTCCTCAAAGCCAAAGCTCGCAACATCGTACGTTCCGTATGTTTCCCACACGTCGTCAATGTTATGAAACCTCCTTTTGTCCCATGCAACAATGTATTTACGACCCAAGTTGTCCGTGTGATCCCAAGTACCCAGACTATCTAGTGCTTCATCTTCGTATTCTTTTATACTTGTTACGAATTGCTCTGCATCTTCGAGAAATTCTGTTCGTAACGCATATCCCTCGAAGTAGAAACGACCATTGTACTTTCCGTACCATGTAACTAAACCATCTCCCGATCTCTCCACAATGTCCTTGAAGCGTTCAACAGTAGGTTTGTTTCCATTATCGTACGTTCCGTCACTTTTACGCATCCACAAACGCATACGATCGCCTACACTCGTAGACCTCGCACTTCCGGGCGTAAGCATGGTGATGCCATCGTTCTTTGTCCAATCGCTATCAATGTGATTGGTCATTTTGAACGCATACGAAAGCATTTTGTTGCGATCGGAACGAGAAATTGAAGGCATATCGTGTGGTATGTCTACGTCTGCTACGACCTTTGGTTCGTCCTCGAACGCCATGTGTGTTACTGTTACTTTGTACTGCATATTATCCTCCTTTTGCAGTTACGGACACAAGCTCTTGTTTGCTCGTGTACCTTTGGTTTTCGTCGTCTGGTGGTGTGTTGCTGAAGTTTGTCTCCAGATGTTTCACCAGATGCTTTACGTACGCAGTCAACCACTCATGGTTGAAGCATACGAATTGCTCGTCGCCATTGGCAAGTGCTTTTTCATACGCTTGCTTTAACACGGCTAAACGTGCAGGGGTCATAATCATACTTTTCAAGTGTTTGATCTCCTATGTTATGAAATGTCCACACGCCAACCTTTTTCGATAATCGCAAGGTAATCGTTCGCCCATGACTTGTGCTTTGGTAACTTGCTTGCTACGTCTGAGTACCATTGCGTGTGGTCTGCTAGAGTGTACAGATCATCAAATGACAAGTCGCCCTTGTCGTATGAGCTGCGTACGTTTGCAAACCTGTGTCCGACGTAATCACCATTAACTACGTCTGTTTCCTCAATTTCGTATAGGTATCTCCAATTCATGTATCCTCCTGTGTTATGGTGAAAAGGAAAGCCAGACGCTAGAGGGATAACGTCTGGCTCGTAAGTGAAGTTGTTGATGTTTCCGTTGATCTCGCAACGCTGTGTTACAGCTTTTAGGGAATGTAGCTATGTGCTATGGTGTATAGGATAAGTGGTTTGTTCATCAGCAAATGCACAGAATTAGCCAGTTCCGTCTTGCACCTTATGTGTTTCCCTGTGCCAGCAATACATTTCTGTTTCTGGTAAGTTGTGGCGATTAGAGCCTTTTACGCCAACGTACTCCGTTGGCTTCATATATATCCAAGTAATGTGTACCTCCTTTCGATACGTTTACGTATGCATAAAACATACGGATATAGAGCAAGCGAACTTGCTCTATCTCGATGTGTTCTATTGGAAGTCTACGACCCGTTCTGTGACGAATGGTACTAGGACGCAATGTCCCCAGATGATTTTGCCGTCAATCGTTCGATCATACGTTCCACATCCCGTTACCCAGTTGATAGCAACCCACGAAAACAGAAGTGCAATCACGATCGCTTGTAACATTTCAATCATGCGTTCGATCATGTACCTGCCCTCCGTGTTACGTAGTATGCAACGATGTAAGCGTCGTCGTCTTTCGTATCTTCGTGATCTCCGTTGTCTTGTACGGGAACGATACGTTCGCTATACCTTGCACGTGGTACGGGTGGTAGTTTGTAAACGTCGTCTTGTGGTGTGTTTTTGTCGTACATGAATGTCTCCTTTCGTACGTTTGGACACAAAAAAACCCGTATGCAAAATACATACGGGCTAAAGCGTTTTACGTATCAAACGCTTTGGTATGGGCATACGATCGTATGTATGCCCACCCCAAAGAGTTCGGATTATCCGAGTGCTTTCACGAGGGCGATTTTCTCCTCACGTGTGAGGATACCTTTGCCAGAGGTAAGCTTCGCTTTCGCAAGTGTGAAGAAGTGCTGAGGGTTTGTGTTGAAGGCAATTTGTGCCTGTGCAATCGCATCAGCAGTTCTTGTGTCCTCCTCTTGTACAGGTGCAGGTGTAGGTGTGCCTCCACATGCTTGTACTACGGCGTTCCAACCTCTCAGCTTAAAGCCTTTCAAGCCTTTGGCTAGGTGGTGATTGGCTCTCGCAAGTGCTTGTGCAGGTGTAACTGCACCTGCTTGCAATAGTGCGAGTGTGTCTTTGGCTGACTTGCCTACGAGTACGGATGTGTTTACTTGTGTCATGTGATTTCTCCTTCACGTTTGACGTTGACATTGAACCAGTTTCCAGAACTGGCATCAGCACTAAGCCAAGTCCTTTGGACTTATCACGTTAGGCAAGGACGACTGTGATGCGTAAACGCACTAACCTGCGGAAATGGTTAATGTTTTCATACGCACGGACGCAAATCCGAAACGTCTCAACCCCTCATTTCCCCTACGTAGGGAGTGCAAAAACAAGCAAAATCAAGGGCTTAGGCTCTACGATTGTCACTTTTGTGACAATAGGGGGGCGTACCGGGCGTCCCGCGAATTGATTTTCGTCAACGCCATTCTCGACCCCCTTAAAAAATCTGAGGAAAATTCAAAATGTCCAACAAAGAATACGAAGTAAGAGCAAAACTCACCCCTCACCAAGTGGCAAACGTACGTGCGGGTATAATGAAGCGTGTAACAAACCAGTTAGACGACGCACATTCTGTGGTTAAAGGCGAAATAGAGTGGTCGCCCACGCAAGCTAGGGTATTTGCGACTTTATTAAATAAAGTTGTACCCGATTTAACTGCGTCATTTGTGCAACATGAACACGCATTACAGGAAATGCCAGAAAAGATGTCCCGATCACAGCTAGAGATGATCGCTTCTGGCGTAAATAACATTATAGACGCAGATAATTCTGAAGAAGTTAAAGAGGATACACAATGAGCCTTACTGCACAGCAAGCAGCACAGCATTTACTACGTTTAAAAGCGGCAGAAGAGGGGTTTTTAGGGTGGGTCAGACTAGTTCAGCCTAAATGGGTACTACCTTCGTTCCATAAGCACCTAATAAAAGCCCTCGATTTGCTAGAAAAAAACGAATTAACCTCTCATTACGGCAAATCCGCAGCTGAACGCCAGAAAATAGAGAAAGTTCCCGTACGAAACCTACTGATTACCATGCCTCCCCGTCATGGAAAGTCCACATACGGGAGTGTTTTGTTCCCTGCGTACTTTATGGCTAAGAAACCCAACAGGTTTCTTATGTCTACGTCCTACAATTCGCAACTTGCTACCGACTTCGGGCGACAAGTACGTGATTTGTGCCAAGAACCAGTCGTATCGCAGACATTCCCAGACTTTGAGATGTCCCCGGACAGTCGAGCCGTAGATCAATGGCGTACTACGAGTGGTGGGGCTGCCTATTTTATAGGTGTTGGTGGTACAACCTCTGGTCGTGCCGCAAATATGCTAATATTTGACGACCCATTCAAGTCAAGAGAGGAGGCAGAGAGTGCAACACAACGCAACAAGGTATGGAATTACTACGTTTCTGCCCTATCCACCCGTTTACAACCCGATAATGAAGGGACACCACCCTCACAAATACACATACAAACACGATGGCATCCCGATGACCTAGCAGGTCGCCTTATGCAGACCGACGATTGGAGCGAAGGACGTTGGTTACACATTAATTTTAAGGCGATAGAGGATTTAGAGATACCCGGAGAGAAAGTTAGCAGGGCGCAACTACCCAAAGACGACCCTAAATACCTCGAAGGCACAAAATTACAGAAGTTATCGCATGGTAAGAGGTATATAACTAAGACAGTTAAGACAGCTTTGTGGGACGAAAGGTTTTCTTTGGAAGATTTAGAAAGAAGGCAACGCCTCAACCCACGAGAGTTCGCCTCTCTCTACCAACAAACCCCCTACATAGAGGGTGGTAACTTAATTAGGTCGCATTGGTGGAGAACCTACCCATCTGACATGAAGCCAGAGCGATTTGTTTCACTAATAATAGCCTGTGATACAGCCTTTAAAGCCAAAGAAGATAATGATTACTCTGTTATGCTTGTTATGGGACTAGATACTTCGGGGGATATATATGTTGTAGAGAACCACAGAGGTCGCTATGAGTTCCCAGAACTAAAAAAACGTATGATTACCCTCAATAATCTATGGCGAGGTAAAGGATTAAGGGGGATATATATAGAAGATAAGGCATCCGGGCAATCGCTTATACAGGAATTAAAAAGAGAGAGTGGCGTATCTGTCATTCCATACAAGGTATCTAACGATAAAGTATCTCGATTAAGTGCAGTCCTTCCTCTTATAGAAGGAGGACGAGTTTTCCTACCATCTACGGCAAACTGGTTAGATAACTTTTACGATGAGTGCCAAACATTTCCTAGCGGTACTTATGACGACCAAGTTGACGCTTTATCGATAGGACTAGATGTGCTTGCAAGAACACCCGCAACTGGCGAATACTACAAACCCCCTGCCTTTACTCTCGATTTTAATGACAAATCTTTTTGGTCAAATCCCAAAGAATTTGGAAAAGGTAAAAAGCCCACATGGAAGGGTTGGGGTGAATAATAAGGACGACTACAGACAACTAAGAGGTTAGGTTTTCAACATGAACACCACAGTAACAACGAACTATAGAGCCGAGTACCTTCCGGGTGACGATGGTATTATTGTCGATCTGTCAGAACATGCAGATCGTTTGATGGCTTATGAAGATATATCTTCAGAACTATCAGAGGAACAGGAACAGCGTTTAGTAAATTATATTAAGTCTGCCATGCAGATGTCCTACGATCGCATCTCCCGTAGGTACGATCATTGGAAGGAAGCCGATAGAGCGCACGACGTATATGTACGTCCAGACGCAACAGCCTTCAGAGAGAAAGCTGTCATTGCAGATAGCCGTGCCATAGCTGATACAGTTCTTACTTATTTAATGGCTGCCCTTACGGGCAGAAACCCGATGTTCCAACTCGAAGGATTAAATAGGCAATCGAGAAAATCATCAGCTATTATAGAACGTCTCCTTCATCAGCAGATGCGACGTACGGCAGGTGAAGCCCGTATAGCTCAACATCTTTTAGATAGTATTCGATATGGCTACGCTCCTACAAAAGTTATATGGGACGCTGATACTCGAACCAACGAGATTGTAAACTTTGATCCACGTAGAGTTTTCCATGATCCAAGAATACAATGGGGTGATTGGGACAGGATGCAGTTCATAGTTTTCTCTGACTACTCTTCCTATGATGCTTTGAAACAATCTAAGATGTATCCAAAGCTAGACGTATATCCATCTTTACGTAATAGATTAAGTCCTCCATCTGGAGGTTGGGATGCTCATACTTGGCATCAAGAAAAGGGACGTGGTTTATCTATCGACCCTGCCGAACGTAATCGTAGAGAGAACGGGGGTTCTTTCTTTGCGTTAGGGGATAGCCGGGTTGTCGATGAATGTTGGATTAGACTGGCAGGATATGAAGTTAATCTACCACAAGTTGATCAGCTTTGGTTAGTGGCAACAGTATTAGATGAACATGTCATCATACGATTTCAGCTTAATCCATACGGCAGACAATTCCCGGTAGCGATCGGTGGACTGTATCAAGATGCCCATAAATCCTACGGGCAGTCACTCTACGATCTTATACTACCATTACACGATGTAGCTACGTGGCTTCTACGATCACGTATAGATAACGTACAGGCGGCACTTTCTAATTTAATTTTTGCCGACCCTTCTCAAATAGCAATGAACGATCTTATTGATCGTAACCCACACGGGATTGTTAGAACGATGCCCGGCACCGAGCCCGGTAAGGGCATTTTCATTGCCCAAGTACCAGATGTAACAAAGGGACATTGGAATGATATACAGGCTATGGGTCTACTGAAACAGCGCTTGAGCGCTGCTTCAGACGCACAGCAGGGAATACCAACAGCCGAAGGCGGGGTAAGAACAGCTACAGAAATACAGAGGTTAACACAGTTAGGATCGCAAAGACTTGGGGTTCTTTCCAGAATTATATCCTCTACGTCCATACGACCGATGGTTCGTATGATGGTATCGAACATACAGGATTTCTTTTCAGAGGATGGATCAATTAGGATTGCCGCTAACGATAGTGCTGCTGAAGTAGCAAGTATGGTGGATCAAGGATACTTAGATTTTGGATTAAAGGACATACAGGGTGAGATAGATTATCTAGTTGTAGACGGAACATTACCGCTCGAACCCGCTCGAAATGCCGAGACTTGGATTAATATGCTTAAAATTCTAAACGAAACTGGTATGGCAATGGAATACAATGCAGGAAAGATTGTAGAAGAAGCCATACGATCAATGGGTGTATCAGACCTAGATCAATTTAAAATCTCAAAAGAACAAATGAAAGAAGGTCTACGTCCTTCACAACAGATGATGTTGATGGAGAAAATGCGTGGGGCAAGTGTTAAACCAAATGAGCAAGTCCAGAAGGAAGTAGAGAAAGGTAATCTAGTTCCTCTTAAAAGGAGGGCAGAAGATGAAAACCGACAGTCGTAATCTAGCTTCAAAGGTAGAAGCCGTTATCAGAGAATATACTGATGCCAGAATAAATGAAGAATTAGCACCATTAAGGGACGACATAGCTACCCTTAAAGATGCTATATTGCGTTTAAGAGAAAGTTTACAGTCTGATTTGGGCAATGTTACGGGTCGTATGACAAGCATGGAAACATTGGTCAACATGTCCACCTCAAGATTAGCTAAACTTAAAGAGATTGCAAAAGAGGTTAAATAATGGCTTTTACTAGAGTTCCTTCGGAACAGCTTAATTTTAGAAGTGCAAGTACAGGTACGCATTTATTAGATACTTACTTGGAGGACTGTGAAAAAGGCGGAATAACCTTATCGAATTTGCTGAATAAAATATTTAATGAAACAACAGGTGCTATAGATGTTTTCACATTTAGTTACGATAATACTAGCGGAAACGAAAAACTGTTCCTCAAAATTGGGACGGATGGGGCGACCAATGAAATTGCTTCGTTTACTCAGTTATTTTCCGACCTTAATTCCTTTAAAGCTACCGCGCTTGCGGATATGGAAACCAAAAGGGTTAATGCCGAAAATTCGGCTACCAATGCTTCGACTTCCGAAACCAATGCCCTTTCTCACAAAAATGATGCAGAAACTGCGAAAACTGCTTCAGAAGCCGCTCGTGATCTTTCGCAAACTTACGCCAACCAAGCGTTCCAAACAACCCCGACAGTAATAGGTCAAGGCATATTACTGGCACAGTTACATGGATCGCTATTTGATGGGAGTACATTAAGTGCCTAACATATCTACATCCGACCAACAGGCTCTAGCAACAGAAGTTGGTAGTCGTCTTAATACTTTAACAGCAAGTACACCAAACGCTGATCTTGTTTATCTCGCTCGTATGATCGAGATATTTAATGGCAATGCCAACCTATCGGCAGTTGCCGCACAAGGGACAACGAGTGTAGGTCTTGTACAAGCACAGCAAGCAACAAGTACAACTGCCGTACAAAGTACAGGCACTACCGAAGTGGCTGCGGTTCAAGCGGCATCGGCTACAGAGCAAGCCACCTTAAATGCTCTACAAACTTCAATCGCAAGTGCTTTAGCGGCATACAACACATCACCCTTGAAACAATATTTCTTAACCCAAAGCTAAGAGGAACGAAAAATGGCAAACGGACTTTTAGGAAAAAAACTTGTTAATGTTGCCGACACAGAACTTGTGTATACAGTTCCTAGTGCAAAAGTGGCTACATTTAACTTTTCCATATTAAACAACGCTTCACAGGCATCGACAGTCAATGTGTATATCTCTGATGCGAATTATCAGACAGCAGACTTTTCTAATTATACATCTGCAGCTGATAGTTTTACTTCTTCATTTAAACCACGTGATATTATAGGAACTGGTTTAAATAGATTGTTTTTAACTTCTGACCATCCAACAGCAAAGACTGCACCTAAGAAAGCAATCGTAGACCATGCGGCACAGACATGGACAGTCTCTGATGTGGCATCTACGTTAGCAGGTGAGCCTTTACCTTTTTATTATAACACAGAACTCTACGTTCGTGATATGTATGCAGGAGCAGTTTATACATTCGCCAATTATATATCTGGTGGATCGGCTACAACTTCTGCAACAAACTGGGGTTTTACAGGAACAGATAACATTCTGTGGGCAACAAACGTAGAAGCCGACAATGCTGTATTCTATGTAAAAGGTAGCACAGGCGTTAACTCGATTGCTGATTATCGCTCTACGACTAACACGTACGGCACTTATTATCAAATTCCTTTTGGCGGATCGATCACAAGTATGGTTGGTGTAAAGACAAACTCCGAAAGATTTATTGTTGGTATGTCTACTGGTAATGTTTATTGGTCTAGCCAAGCTGATCCTTCACATCCCTCTCATTGGAACACACAGATCATAAACAATGCTACAGGTGTTTCTGGAACAATGGTCAATGCTACATCTTCAGCAACAAAAGTTTATGCGGCTTTTGATACTGAAAAGATTATGGTAAACACCTTTGGAACAACCGATGAACCATTAACAGGTTGGACTGCATTTGATTTTCCAAGCGGGAAAGACGCTGCAAATCTTGTGGATATGTACCATGATGGAACTAATCTTGTTCTACAATGGGACGACTTTACAACAACTTCAACAGCAGACGATGGAACAACTTGGGGTTCTGCTGTAACTGTAAAGGCAAAGCAGTATCTAACAGTTGATGTTAGTGCATCTAAGTATCGTATTGAAGGTATTAAAACACCAGAGGTAGAGCTTGTTAAAGGACATACTTATGTATTCCAACAGCTTGCCGCTTCAAACAATACGCATCCACTTTCATTTTCAACAACACAAGATGGGACACATGCTTCATCTCCGGGTACAGCCTATTCTACAGGTATGACCTTTAAGTATGGAAACCCAACTGCAACGGCAGAGTTTGCAGGAACATCCGCAACATACACCGATTGGACTACGAACCATGCTACTTATAATGGTGAGCCTAGATTAATCGAATTTACTGTTCCTTCTGACGCTCCTGCTACTTTATATGCTTATTGCTCTGCACATTCTGGAATGGGTTTTACTATCAAGTGTGTTGATGCTCCTGCTCAGACTGGTGAGAAGTGGTTATCCACTCAGACGATCTGGGATAGTGTTAATGAAGGCGATGCTATTAAGAAGATCGATGTGTTTGCCGATGGTACAACAACAACTCGTTTGAAAAGATTTAACACTCTTAACAATCAAGACTTGTATGACAAGGCTACTTTATCAGCAGGTGAAGTTCTCGAAAGGACTGGCGTTATGGCGAGTGCAGGAGAACAGCTACTTGTGACAACAACAGTAGACGGAATGGTTGTTAGGGCGCATGGTATAGAGGAGTAGTATAACATGGCAAGAAAAAGGTATCCTTTAGCAGTTACTGGTAGCGGTGCAACTGCCGTTAGTGGTGGAAATATTAGAATGACCAAAAATAATTGGGTAAGTGGTGACGCTATATCAAATGGTTATACACAAAATATTATGGTCGATCAAAATACAGCTATAAGTAATTATACTTTTTATTATGATAATAGTTTTCAACACGGGGATATGGTCGCAGTTAGAACTGGCACACTTCCTACGGGCTTGAGCGAAGTAACTGATACCGATAGTGGTGGAACAATAGATATTGGCTATGTTCAAGTTACTGGAACACCATCTGATGCCCCCGGAACTTACGAGTGGCTTTATACGATAACAGACCCTTATGATAACAGCACATCCATAATTAATTTTAAAATGATTATCGCTCCCACAGGAACAACTCCTGTTTGGTCAACAACAGCTATTGCGTTTTCTAGGATACTTAGAAACACAGCTGCACCACAGCAATTATCAGCCGGACCGACTACTTCTTACGCCAATGCTACTTATAGCATTTCTGCTATAAGTGGATTTGCAACGGGTGTTACCCCACAGGTCGATAGTGCTACTGGTGCTGTGACAGTTGCTAATACACCAGATGTTACGGCAGGAGCGACTGCTCACTCTTATACAGTAACGGCTGATTTGGGAGAATATGGAACTTCGACAAACACTTTTACTGGTAGTGTTTCTTATGGTGATCCGTATGGCGCACGTTATTTCGGACCGGCTAATTCCGATACGAATTATACGGGTGGACAAAATTCCGTTTTGAGCGAAGCAGATAGTCAAGCTAGATGTAATCCTGCAAAATCTTCTGGTGCTTTAAAAAGAGTTTATAATGTACAGCCAGATACATCACCTTATAATTACCAAGATGGTTATGGGTGCGAATACAGTAATAATATGCAAGGACGAATGAATGATTCTACAGCAGATGATGTAGCTTCTGCGTATGTAAAAAATGGATATGTGGGTCACGAATATACTTCTAATTATTTCTGGAATAGCCCTTCCAACCATCAAACAATGAAATTTACTTGGACTGTACCAAATGGCGTTACTTCTTTTGCTGCTGTTGCTATTGGTGGAGGAAGTTCTGGTGCATATCAATGGTCAGCCAACGGCTCAAGTGGCGGCGGTTTAGCTTGGATGAATGGTATAAGCTGTACACCGGGAGAGACTTTTACAGTAGGTGTTGGTTTAGGTTGTTTTGCCTATAACAGTTATGTGGGAAGTTATGGTGGTGGTAATAGCTTTCTTATAAGAAACAGCAGTGGTAATTGTCTCATTTTTGCTCAAGGGGGTGGTTATTCTGGTTATACAAATAGCAACCCTAATGGTCAAAGCACTAGTTATTTTCAAGGTACGACTATACAAGGTATAACTAATTGGGATAAGGGACACGGCTACAACTATAACAACTCACAAGATGGTGGCGGTTGGGGTGTCAGATCATCCGAAGGTAGTGCAGTAAATGATGGTGCAGGTGGTTCTGGTGGAACTAACTGGCACTATGGAGGTGGAGCAGCAAAATACACTAGTAGTTATCATGGTATGCCCGCAGGAGGTTATCGAGGAAATTGGACTGCTGGTGAAGGTGAAGATTATAGTGGTTATAATGGAGGTGGAGGCTCTGGTAATTATTATTCATCGACCTATGGAACTGCGGGAGGTGGCGGAACAGGTGCAGATGGTCAAGGTCAACGTGGCTCACGTTACGATGGTCGTCCCGATGGAAATCCAGACGCAGGTTGTGGATACGGCGGGGATCAATATAGCCCAAATTCTTATCCTAATGGGTCTTCTAATTATCGTGGTGGCGCAGGTGGTGGATCGGGTGGTTCTCGTTCTACTTATGGTCACAACCAATATAGTTCTAATTCTTATCACGAAGGTCAAACGTCCTCACGTTGGTATAATATGCACGGAGGGATGCACGGCGGTGGCGGTGGTGGTAGCGGAACTTCCAATGGTGGCGGCGGTGGCGGCCCGGGCTGTGTTAGAATTATATGGGGTGTTGCAGCAGATGGTTCTACACGTTGTTTCCCATACAACTACGCAAGTGAAAATCCAAACATGAAAGTAGCGGGGATGACATAATATGACAATAACAAGAGATGCCCTTTTAGCTAATTGTCGAGTTGCTAGAAATGAAAAACTAGCGCAGAGTGATATTAGCATGTTAAGAGTTTTGGAAAGTGCAACAACGTATTCTGCTTTTACAACTGCAAGAGCAGACTGGGTTACGTATCGACAAGCTTTACGAGACTACCCTTCAACCATTCCTGCTGAATTAAAAACGGAGGATAAAGACCATCCGAACAAATGGACTAATGTTCCAGAGATGCCTTTATCACCAGATGAAACGCAAGCAGTAATAGACGCTGAAGCTGAAGCAAAAGCAAATGCAACGGCCGCAGCAAAACTTATTAAGGAATAACTTTAACTTCAAGGAGACACTATGAAATTCATCCCTTATGTCGGAGAAGATGGGAAAACCCACTACTTCGATGCACACGCAGTACAGTTTACATTGGCGTTCCAAATCGGACCGGTTGACGAACATGGCAAAGTTCAGCAATGGGGAACAAAAGTTGCTTTTAATACGTCCAATCATGGTTTTGTAATTAGTACAGAACCCGCCGATGTTCTTATAAAAAGGATTGAAGAAGCGAATGGTCTGGTGTCAGATTGATCCACCCTTTCAGCTTTCCACTTTTAATTCGTGACCTAGATCGAGGTGACGAAATAGCCGACGAGCTTTGCGAGTTCACGTATAAGATACGAGAGATCGATAAGCAAGGTGGTGTTATATCAGATAACTTTGGCGAAACTGCTAAGTCGCCAGAGGATTATGCTAAGTATGGTTATACGAGCTACACAAACTACAATCTCGCTTCGCTAACAGGCAAGGATAATAAAGGTGTTATCCCTAAAGTCCATGAAGCTTGCTCAGTCATGTGTGAAGAATATTTTTACAATATAAACAATCCTCGTGACTTCTACATAGATACGTCATGGGTTGCCACTTATGACGAGGGATGTTTTGTTCCAAGACATACACATCCCAATGCACATTTAAGTTGTGTTTTTTATGCTCAAGCAACTGAAGGCACAGGTCAAATTATTTTTGAAAACCCTTCTCAACCTATTTATGGTTTAATTACAGAGAAAAATGCTCAAATGTGGAACGATTATATTCCTGTTGAAGCTAAGAGGGGTAGGATGATTATTTTTCCATCTTTTATGCCTCATTACACTAAACCCCACATGGGTAAAGAAGAACGAATAATTTTTAGTGCAAACATGGCAATAACAAACACAATGATCTCAAGGATCAAACCACCTATCACAGATCAGCATAGGCACAATAACAACTTAAAGCTTGCAGAAAATTATGGGGACGACACACTCCTCTTCCCCAAGCATAATGATCCGAAACTAATAGAAGGTGAAGTTAATGAGCAAGACAATGAAAAAAGCGTGTAATACTGTTATGCCGAAAAAAGGCGTAAGTAAAACGAAAAAAAAGTCTAACATTAAAATTCAAGGATCAGTTAAAGGAACTTAATTGAGTAATCAATCTCAACTTAAAAAGCTTGTGGCTTTGCAGAAAAGTGACGGGTGGAAAATAGTAAACGAAATTATGAAGGACGAAATACTACAACTCGCTCTTCTAATGGCACGATCAAAGGAAATGTCTCAACAGGAAATGGACTTTAATCGTGGTGCAATCTGGGCGGCAGAGCAAATGCTTAACCTCCCTACTAAAATAATCCATAAACTTGAGGGCGAGATAGCTCTTGAGGATAATGGTATTGGACATGGCTAGGACGCTACGGCTTCCAGAAGGAGAAATAAAATGGCTACAACACCAGAAGAACAGTTAAAAAGACTTGCTGAACAAAAGTTAGGTGCTGAAACACCACCACCAACTGCTCCACCTCCCGCACCAAATGTGGAAAAAGAAGCTCCTCCAACAACAGAGGAGAAGGCAGCGGTTGTTGCGTCACCTCAAACAGAGGGTGATAAAGCAAATCAAGACCCTGTTGTTTATCAAATGAAGATAAATGGTAAGGATAGGGATTTAAGTCAGAAACAAATCGAAGAAACCTTTGGTCGATATAGGGACTTGAATTTTAAAAATATGACAAATGCGCCTATCAATGCAGTTGCTGACCAACTGATGAAGGCATCTGGTGCAAGTCCAGACCAAGTAGCAAAACTAATATCGGCTTCTGTTAAAGCATTTACTAAAAATGCTCAGATGGGTAACACAAGACCTAAACAACAGAACGTAGCCGAACCGAAGCAACCCAGTCCAAAAGCTACTCAGCCGAACATTAATGAAGAGTTCGCTAAGTATGAGGATGAAAATGCAATAAGCCTTCCTCCCGGCTATCGAGAGGGATTGGATAGAATTAATCGCATGGAAAACCAACTCAAGAAGGGTGTGACCATGATGAATAATATTCTCAACCAATCAAAAGGTAATGCACAAATGGGGATGCAAGCCGCACAATCTGCTAACGTGGACAGAAACACGGCTATAAGAAATACCATCGCTAACAACCTCGATAAAGCTCAACGGGCAAATGGATTGCCAGATGGCGATGGGCAAGCGTTTATGGCGTATGCGGGCGAAAGAGGTTACACAATGGAAGATTTTGTTGATAGTGGATTAGTCAACAAAGTTGTTTCCGATTTCAAAAATGAAAAGAATACCCCAGAGTTCAACAGGTTGCAGGATATGGCTAAACGTAGAGAAAGCTTTTTAAAGACTGGGAAAACCAATCCAACATCTGAAATGGCGGCAAAGCCTAAAGATGATATGATGGAGAGGTTAACAGCTAAAGGCATCAAGTCTCGTTTGAATATCGGATAAAAAATGCAATCAGATTAAAAAAAAGGACGAAGTGTTCTACAAGATACTTCATATTAGAGCCGTATCAGAAATGCTACGGCTCTTTTTTTTTGATGCACTATAGGACAGAAGATAAGTGGTGTGAGTTCCACCTTTATTGAATGTTCCCCTAACTGAAACCTTTATTTATAGGAGGATTGCTAATGGCTGCAATTCAAGGACTACGGGGTACAGGTCAGTTTACAACGGACTTCCGCCCTAAGAATTACAGAGAATTATATTCTTTGTTAGAACCTAATGGTAATGCGCCGCTAAATGCATTGTTATCAATGGCATCAAGTGAAGCAACTGACGACCCGGAATTTATCAACTTTCGCGATGAGCTGCCCGCAAGGGAACTTACTGTGAATGGTGCGATAAGTTCTGCATCGACAACTGCGATCGTAGTAGCTAGTGGTAATGATAATCTTTTTGCGGTAGCAGGAACTATTATTGTTAACTCAGAAACTGGCGAAGTTATGCGATGTACTGCTGATAGTACAGCAACAGGTTTAACTGTTGAAAGAAATATCGGTGGGACAACCCATACAATCGCTGATGGCGCAAAGCTATTTATAGCAGGGTCAGCCTTCGAGGAAGGTGCGACCAGTCCAACAGGCGTATCATTTGATGCTTCAACCTCATCAAATTATACTCAAATTTTCAGAACTGCTTACACAGTAACTGAAACTTTGAAAGCCACTAATCTAAGGACTGGTGACAAAGAAGATGAGATGGCTACTAAGGCTCTCAAAATGCACATGTCTGATATTGAAAGGGCAATGTTTTTTGGGGTAAAGCACGAAAGTAACGGCTCAACTGCACAACCTCGTAGATTTACAGGTGGTCTAACTAATCTCATTACAAACGTAATCGATAGATCAACAGCTTCTAGCTCTATGTCAGAAGATCAGTTCGATCGTCAGCTAATCGAAAACGTATTCGCTTTCGGTTCTAAGCAGAAGATCATGTTTGTAGGTGCAAAAGTTGCAGGTCACTTGCAAAAGATAGGCAAAAACAGATGGTCACCAACTGTAATGGAAGGTACGTATGGAGTTAATTTAACTGCTTACGAAACTTTCGCAGGTACACTTATGACCCATCTGCACCCACAATTCAGACAGATACCGGGCATGGATGATGCGGCAGTTATTATTGACTTCCCATATCTGAAGTATCGTTATCTCGAAGGTCGTGATACATCTCTACTAAGAGATCGTCAAGCAACAGACGCTGATAGCACAAAGTCAGAATACTTGACTGAGTGTGGTCTTGAGATGTTGCAAGACAAGGTTCATACCTACATTAAAAACTGGACTACGCTCACTTAATTCCCTCTACGAGCAAGTCTACGAGCGGGCGCATCAGCGCCCGTTCTTATTTCAATATACATTTTTAGAGCCTAACGGGGACGCACCACTTAATGCAGGGAATTTTTATGTCATATCAAGGTATCGATAGCTTTTGTCCCAGATGCGGAACATACGGGGATGAAGCTGTTTACGTGCATGGACATTATCAATGTCCAGTTTGCAAATGTGTTATTGATGATTGTTGTCAAGGAGAAAGGACGACTAAGCATGATAAATGCTCGATAAATAAAGAACCATCAAAATAGGAGACTTTCAATGGCACGTAAAAGAGCAAGGAATGACAAGGGACACTACATTAAAGACGACCCCAATACCGAAGTGAACGAAGCTTGGACAGATGATGAAGAGATCATTGAGGATGAATTTATAGATGACGAGGAGGAGGAAGTAATCGTAGAAGAAGTAGACCCAACTCGTAAGGCAAAACAAGCAAAAGCTCCTAAAAATACAAACAAAAGCGAGTTTTGTTTCTTCGTTTCAGCAAATCCAGAAGCAGGGGTGTGGGACTTTATTATTGGAGACGATCGGTTCTCTGGATTTTGGGATGCCGATAGAGCGTATGTTCATTGGAAAATACCAAGATCAATTAAAGAAAACGCCATGAAGCATCATCATGTATGGTCGGGAAGAGTTTTACCCGCAGATGATGAATAGGTGTATGAATGGTAGAATATTCTGTAGTCAAACCATTTGAGAGTGAACAGGGAAAGTTTACCCCACTCGAAGGTTTAGTTCGTTCTGCTCTAGTACGAGCAGGTAACTTCTCTCCTTCCCGTATTGACGGGGAGGTGATGATGATGATGGTAGAGCTTGCTAACAGAGTTGTCGAAGAAGTTAGACGACATCCCTATTGGACTGGTGGCGATATAGACTACTATAATGATCCTACACAAACAAGAGAAATACCAGACATGATAATGATTGATGGACTTACGAGCCATTATCTTATTCAACAGGGTAGTGAAAAAGCTATGGTATTTCTGCAAATGTATCAAGCAAATCTAGCAGATATATTGTGGGATAAATACAGAAGAAAAGACAACAAAATTGGTAACGATGAAATAATTGTTTCAGTTACTGATGGCGGAAGTAATAAAAATTATAAACCACCTTACCCAGATGATGAGACGAATAAGTTGTTAACATGACAAGATTAGCTTACGCCCCAATCGCTATTAAATCAGAAGCGACTACTTACTACGGATTTAGAGGCGTGGATCGAAGCCGTGACATTGCGGCTATGGAAACGCAGAAGGAACAAAACTTTTACAAGCTTGAAAACTGTTATGTTGATTATAGGGGTCAGCTAATTCGTGATCCTGCTTTCTATTTACATAGAGGGTCTAATCGTTTCCCGGTAAAATGTATTCGTTTCTTTAATAGGGATGGTGTTGTCTTTGCTGAAGAAGATGCTGCAAATACTCATCTGGCATCTGATAAAGGTCATAGAGTAAATGAAGCTTATCAAAAAGATGCTGTAGTAACGATGACCAACTTTAAAGGTGAGGTGCATATTTTCTCACCAGATCAAGTTACTTATAGATATAATGGCTACGAGTTTACTAAATCAACGACATCAATCAAACCTTCTTTTGGAGTTCCTATTCAAAGAAGATTATGCGTTGCAGGTTTTAAGGATCGTCCTACTGTCTTAGAGTTTAGTCGTGTAGATAATCCAGATATTTTTTTAGCAGAAGAAGCGCCTACTGAAGAGGTAACAAGAGCAAGCTTTATAGACATATCTAATCTAATCGGTACTGCTGATGAGATAATAGGTATGGGTACATTTGAAGCAAACAGACTTGCAGTTTTTACCAAAGACCAAACGCTCGTATATATTATTGATCCAGATTTAGAGCAATGGCAGTTAGATAGTAGAGCTAATTTACGTATTGGTTGTATTAGTCACGGCAGTATTGTTAACGCAGGAAGTGACTTAATCTTCTGTTCAAGAAGAGGAATACACTCTTTGATGAGATCAGAACAGAATGGTCTTACTATTGCGGAAGCATCTTTATCGGACGAAGTAGAAGTTTTGTATCAAGAATTAGTAAGGACAACAGACAATCTAGCTTCAATACAAGCTGTCTACGATCAAGACACACAAACGTACCATGTTTTCTTCCCACGTAGAGGTGGTAGACAAACTGTTCGTTTAAGTATGAACTTTCGTTCCGGGTATGAAAAAGTTAACTTTCAGTTAGGAGATACTCTCTTTCCTAGATGCGGTAGTTTCTTAGGTGGTCGTCTTATGTTTGGAACAGCAGACGGAGTTTATGAAGCAACACAAAGAACTTTTCTACAGGATACAGGATTATCTGATCTAAGAAGATCGCCAATGGTAGCTGAAACACCTATCTTATGGTTGGGTGATTTTATTGGTACGAAGAGGTGTCATACTCTTATTGTACAGGCTACAGGAAAGGGTCGCTTCTTTATTGATGCAGTCGATGAAGATGAAAGACAGATGACAACAATAGAATGTAATATGGATCGGCTCACGGGGGACGACCATTGGGGCGATAGTCCGTTAAAATCAGATTACACTTTTCCATTTCAGCAACACTTTAGAGGTGTCCGTTTGAGATTTAGGACTGAAGAAAAAGATACTGAAACCGACGTAACTGTAATTTCATTTGCGTTTTTAATGCATAAGGAGAAATAAAATGGCTCGCCTAAAGGTACTTTATCCCGGCAACCACACGTCGAGTGGTAACATCGGCGCAGACATTGAGAATGTTGTAAGATACTTAAATTCGGCAGAAATTGCAGATAATACTTTATCTGAATTATTAGCAAAAGTTTTTGATACAACGACAGGTAAAGTTAAAACACTTGTCGAAATGCGTTTAGATACAACATCTGGCTTGCAATACAGAGTTGGTGAATATGTAAGTGCAACTGAAGGTTGGAATACATTAGCAACATTAGATCAAGTTAGAGGTGCATCTGGTTCAGACGTTGGTACGATTGGCGCACCATTGTTTTCTGCTCGTGCAGATCACGTTATAAACCTAACTATCGATGGACAGATACCATATCCTACAGGATCAACTGTTTTTACATATCAGCATGATGTGGCTGATGCTATTGTTGTTTATATCAATGGTGCTTTACAGGCTACAAGCACATATACTCATTCACATACAGCAGATACAGTTACACTTTCTAGCCCAACATCAGCTAATGATGTTGTAACAATATACAAAGTTCAATCAGCAAACGATAGTGGATACAACAGAACAGAAGTTGTAGCCCTTGCCGCACAAGCTGTTTTCCCTTTTGTTCACACAGCAGACCAAAGTGTTTTGGTTTATAGAAATGGTATTTTGCAAAGACCGGGTGGAACGAACGACTATACGCAACAACCTGCAAACTCTACGATTACGTTTACGAGCGCCTTAACAGCAGGTGACTTAATTACGTTTATTATCGTAGCAGATACAGCACAGGTTCGTGTTTCTGGTTTGATGA
>VTLG01004175.1_pt1 | contig 33018 bp, 48 predicted proteins | sample 4694571 | NCBI WGS metagenome assembly VTLG01 (sample SAMN12604809, study PRJNA352737) | marine metagenome | biome: ENVO:00000447; feature: ENVO:00000209|ENVO:00000569|ENVO:01000036; material: ENVO:00002151; isolation source: viral sequences binned using virsorter ...
AATGAAAATGGGAATGAATATGTACGGACAAGAAGCGGCCTTACAGCGAGCGCAAGAGGCAAGGAAATTGCAGCTTGGAGACATGATAAATAAATTAGAATTGCAAAGTAAACTAAAAAACGAAGAAAATATAGGCAAAGAGCTTCGCAAGATAAATAATGAGCGAATACAACATAATCTGCCGCCTTTGACGGAAAGTGACTACTTAGCAAGGACGTCAGTAGGAGCAGGGCCAATCGTTCAAAGAGGAGATGGTCAAGGCAAAACATTAGCAGAAATAAAAGCTGCACAAGAACTAAAAAAATATGCGAGGAAGGAGGAAATTAAAAAAGAAGTCGCACTAAAATCTAAACGAAAAGAGGAAAGACCCCAAAAAAGATTGTCTATAAAAAATAAAATCGATGCTATACCATCACTTGAAAAAAATCTGAAAAAAGCAATACGCCTGTCCAGAAGTGAGTTTGTTGGAGGGAACATAGGACGGGCCAGTCGTTATGCTTCACCATCTGGCGATCAAAGAAACCTAGACAACACAGTTAAGCAATTTAAATCACTTGTTGGATTAGATAAATTAGTAGCTATAAAGAAAGAGGGTGGAACATTAGGAGCATTAAGCGAGTCAGAAATGGAGTTGTTAGTTGCTACGGCTGGCAGTTTAGATACTCTTGCAGACATGGATACTTTAAGGGAAAACCTAAGAACTGTTTTAAACCTTTATAAAAAAGGAATTGCTGGCGAAATAAACGTGTTTAATGAAATTTATTCTGACGCCATACCTTTTAGAAACATGGAAAGGCTCCAAGAGACAGTGGTTGAAGGGTCTATGCCACCCGCCAACCAAGAGCTTGAAAAGTTAATAGAACTATATTCTGAGGATCAGGACTAATGGATTTAAACAAAGCCTATAAAGCTCTGAAAAACGCTCACAATGCGGGGGATGTAGATGCAGCTAGAACTATTGCTAAAGCAATAAACAATTTTAATAAAGAAACAGAAGATTCTGAAACTGATTACGATTTACAAGATGCAACTTTAGCTGGAATGACTCTTGGAATTTCAAATAAAGCGAGAGCATTAGGAGGAGCGGTTGGAGACTATATTGTGGACGCTCTAACTCCAGAGAAGGAAGCTGACTTTGGAAGATCATATGATGAATCAACAGAGAGAATACAGCAAGCAAGAAGAAATTATCTTAACCAAAATCCATATTTAGGTGGTGGAGCGGAAATAGCTGGAGGCGTTTTTACTGGTCTGCCTGTAATTCACGGATTACTCAAATCTGCACCAACTACATTGGGTCGGATAGGCCGGGGTGCATTAGGAGGGTCAGGTGTTGGGGCTGTATCAGGTTATGGGTTTTCGGAAAGAGAACCAGTAAGAGAAACATTAGAAGGCGCGGCATTCGGGGGGGCGGTAGGCGGTTTAATCCCTGCTGCAATACCAGCAATTAGCAAAATAGCCAAACCAATTTTGTCAAGGGTTAATGTAAGAACGCCAGCACAAAAAAAACTTGCAGAAGCATTAGGTGTAGGTTCTAGGCAAGCAGAAAAAAGGTTAAGCAGATTAGGGCCCGAAGCGACAATAGCAGACCTTACGCCAGAAGCTCGACTTTTAGCGAGAGATGTTAGAGCCACAAGAGTGCCAGGTACAACCAGAGCAGAGATTCTTTACAAAAGAAGAGCAAGGGCGCAACCCGATAGATTATCAGATGCAGTGGAAAATCATTTAACACAAACAAATGATGCGTATACAAGAGGAAAGCAATTAATAGTGGCTCGCAAAGAAGCTGCAAATGTAGCGTATAAAGAAGCAAACGAATCAATTCGTCAATACGTTAGTGAAGGTATTAATGAATTAATTGAAAATCCTACAATTAAATCTTTAATTAAAAAAATAAAACAAGTTCCAAAATACAAAGATTTGGAAGACAACTCTTCAGAAGTGCTAGATCAAGTGTATAAATTTGTAGGCAAACGTGCGCGAACTTCTGGGGATGACCAATATTTGAACCAGACTCTTGCAAGAGACTTGCGAGAAGCAATGGTTGCAGAAAATCCAGCTTATGGAAAAGCATTGCAACAATTTTCTGACGATATGGGATTAGAAGAGGCTTTACAGCTAGGGCGCAGGTTTTTAAAAGAAAACCCCAAGCGTATATCTGATTTACTTGACAATATGTCAGGGGCAGAAAAAACAGAATACCTCACAGGTGTGGCAGATGCTATTATTGAAAAAATAGAAAAAGGCGTTAGAGGGAGAGATCGAACAGCAGCAATATTTGGTTCCCCAAGACAAGAAAAGCAATTAGCGCGGTTATTCCCTTCGCGCAAAAATTTTCTTGCATTTAAAAAAGAAATACTACGGGAAGCAGAATTTGCAGAAACGAAAAAAAATGTTTTAATGGGTTCTCCCACTCAAGATAAACGTGCTGGAGCAGAAGCGTTAAATGTTACAGATGCGGCTGGTGTCGTTTATGATGCAAGTCGAGGAGATACTGTAAATTTAGCAAGGCGAGGAGTGCAAGCAGTAAGAAATATCGGTAAAAAGCCGAATCGTAAAATAGCGGAAGAATTAGCAAAAATGTTATTTAACCAAGACCCTTCTGCTAATTTACGAACTTTAAGAATGCTAAAAGGAAGGCCAGCGTCGGAAGTATTAAATCAACAAAATCAAAATAAACTTGCGGCAGCGTTAATTGCTGGAAGTATAGCAGAAAACAATCGCAGGTAAAAAAGTGAAGGAGTAAAGAATATGGCATGGAATGGAAGTGGAGCCTTTAGCAGAACTAATGGCACTCACACAGGATCGACGGTGTGGACACAAGACAAGGACGCGGGAACCAAGATCGTATCGAACCGCCATGACACCCATGACCAGGATTTGGCAGACGGAATAAACGCTTGTATTGCGAAAAATGGCGAAAATGCAATGACGGGTGCCTTTGATTTAAATGGTCAAAATATCGAACTAGATGCGGATGCAGACACAAAAATTGGAGCAACGGCAGACGATAGAATTGATGTTACAGTATCTGGCAGCATCACGGAGCGCATCGGGCATGACTCGACGAACTCCAGCGCATTTCATCTTGTGGCACCGGCAGCGTTGACTGCACAAGCGAATACTGCTTATGCCCATGTTAATGTAGCTCCAGCCGGCGCGGTTACTGTTCCCAGTGGGACGACAGCGGTTGTGTCATCTTTAGAAATTAACGAACCGAATATAACTGCAACGGGAACGGTCACAGCCGCCGCCTCGCTTTATGTCTCGGCAGCACCAACAGAAGGCACAAGCAATTATGCCCTGTGGGTTGATGCGGGGAACGCCTGTTTTGACGCGGATGTTATAGTTAGTGGCGATATTACATCCGTATCAAATGCAGATGTGGACATTAACCCACACGGCACTGGCAATGTCGTTTTAAAGACTGACCTGGTAAGTGTCGGGGGTGGGAGTGAGGTTGGTCATATATCGTCAAACGGTGCTTATGACATGAAGATCAGCAGCAACAGTGACACTAACTCAGGAAGTATTGTTATTACTGATGCAGCTAATGGGGCGATTACTCTCGCTCCAAACGGCACAGGCGTTGTTGATATTCAAGGATCGATGAACAGTTCAATCTCAACAACGGGCAAAGCCTTAGTGCTAGGATTTTAAAGGAGGATAAAATGGCAAGTGAAGTTCTTGGAGTTTCGTTAACAGCGGGTGTTACGAATTCAGAAAGCGTTGTTCTGAATGGAGTGAATGGTCATACCTATACCATTATAAGCGTGGTCGTTTGCGAAACAGCGGGCGCAGATGAGACATTTGATATGTACATTGATGACGGGGGAGGAGGAACTGATTATGAATTGCTGTCAGACCAGGCACTAGAGGCTAATAAAACATTCGTTTTCAACGATAGGTTTGTCCTCGTGGACGAAGATCATTTATGTATTGCAACGGCGAGTTCGGCTAACGTTGATGTGGTCGTGTCATACCTGGATCAAACACGATGAGTGGCATACTAACGTCAAATTCCGGTCGAGCCGGAGGCATAATCGGTTCGGGTGGAGGTGGAAGTAGTGGTGGATTAAGTTTTGTTTCCACCTCGGATGTTACTTCAAATACTACGACAACGACAGTCACAGGGTTGGACAGTTCATCGGATTGGTGGCAGCTTCTGATAAGTGGCTGCACACTGAGTGCGATAAGCCAGCCGGAGATTCAGTATATTACAAGTGGTGGTACTCAAAATTCAAATTACACTTACGCTGTCCGAAGCAATAATCAGGGAACCATCGGAACAACCAACAACAATGGTAGTGCCACAGAAATCCCTCTGACCGCAGCGTCGTCATATAGGTCAGGCCCAGAAAATACAATTCAGATTATTGTTGATATTTTTGACCCGGCCACTAGTCAGATGACGGATATCTGGTGGCGAATGACCGGGGGAAATGACAATCAAGCACAAGCCGTTCCGAGTTGGGGAATGGGCAGACGGGAAGTTGATGAAGCAGTTACAGGAATTTCTTTTTCGCAAAGCTCTGGAGATCATCAGGCAAGGTTCACACTTTATAAATGGGCATTATCATAATGACGAGATATAAACAGATTATCACACCGACTGGGACTGAACGTGTTGCTTTCACATCTGAGGAAGAAACTGCGCGAGACACAAAAGAAGCAGCGACAGCAAATAGCGCCCCCGCCTCTTACTTTGCTGAATTACGGGAGAAAAGAAACGAAAAGCTAGCTAGCTGTGATTGGACGCAAAGTGCGGATAGCCCACTTTCATCAGACAAGAAGACCGAATGGGCCACCTATAGGACTAAATTGAGGGATTTTCCGACAACGCTCAATAACACTTCGGTTGTTAATACAGCGAATTGGAATTGGCCTGCGGAGCCGAGCTGATGGCAAACAAAAAACGAATTAGAGCAAGGCGGAAAAGTGGGCAATTTAAAGCCGACGATCCGATGACAAAAGAGATAAACGAAGCTTATCAGCAGACACATGATTCTGTTCCCGAAAAAAGCGCGGTTATGCAGGGGCCGACACCAATCGAGGTTTTGGGGACGCAAATCCCCAGCAATACACGGGATCGAATAGTGATTGGCGTGGGAATATCGGCAATTATGATAATCATCGTCCTATTTTTAATCTTATAGGAGATAAAAATGATTTCACTTCTTGGTAGTTTGCTTGGGTTTGGCACTTCGTTTTTGCCAAAAGTCATGGATTTTTTTCAAGATCGTGCTGACAAAGCGCATGAATTAAAAGTAATGTCTTTGCAAATCGAACAGGCAGAGCGCATTGCACAAATAAAGCTAGAGCAGATTAATGTCGAAGCTGATGTGCGAGAAATTGAAAGTTTGCATAAATCGATGCAACCTACAGGCGTTCCGTTTATTGATGGATTACGCGGGTCAGTTCGTCCAGTAATTACTTATGTCTTCATGGGGTTGTTTATTTTTGTAGAAGTTTCTGCATATTTATCCTTAACTGCTGCTGGCGTATCATCGTTAGACGCGGTCGATGCAGTATGGACGGATGAAGTTATGGGTCTATTCGCAGCGATTATCTCATTCTGGTTTGGCGGCCGCGCCCTTAATAGAAAAAAATGAGCTATCACGACAGCCTTATTGAGCAGAATTTTCAGCAGAAAAAAACAATCAATGAAGCTGGGTTACAAATCATCAAACAATTTGAAGGTTGGAGCGCAACACCTTATCGGTGTCCTGCAAACATTCCTACTCAGGGATGGGGATTCACCCGTCTTCTTGACGGCTCGAAGGTTAAAATGGATAGCCCAGCATTGTCCAAGGAAGAGGCGGAAGTTATACTTAAACATGAGCTTAACCATTTCGAGAGAGGCGTTCGTCGTCTGGTTACTGCTAAATTAAATCAGAATCAATTTTCATCTCTGGTATCATTCTCGTTTAATTTGGGATTGGGAAATCTACAAAATTCCACATTAAGAATGAAATTAAATCGTGATGACTATGATGGTGCAGCAGATGAATTTCCAAAGTGGAGGAAAGCTGGCGGTAGAATATTAAAAGGTTTAATTCGCCGAAGAGCTGCTGAAAGGAGTTTGTTCCTTGCATGAAATACTTTTTATTGGTTTTGTTGTTATTCTTATCTGACAAGGTATTAGCTGAAAATAAAATTATTCCTCTAGGCTCGATAAATGTGCGCCATCAATGTTTTGATACAAAAATGCTTGAAAAGGCTATGCTCAAAAACAACGAAACGTTAAAATTACAAATGGTCGGGCAGACGGCGAAAACACTAACCGAGGTCTGGCTATCCCAGGAGGGGAGCTGGACGGTAATCGTGAAAACAGTCATGCCAAATGGCGTTGATGTTTCATGCGTCGTGGCAGCGGCCGTTCGGGGTGGCATCCTCGACACCCATGATGTGATAGAGCGAGGGCTGGCGCACTAATGGTGTGTCGAACAGCGAGGAAATTTATGTCTGAAAATGATACATATTTAGAAGCGTTCCCACTAAAATTAAAACCCTTAGAAGGAAATCAAGAAATCGAAAATGTAAAAGAGCTGGCGGCTTCTTTGGATAAACACGAATCTATTTGTGAAATTCGACACAGGACAATCAATGCCAGGTTGCGTAGAATCGAATTTGTTTTAATGGCTACTGCTGCAATGCTTATTACAATTCTGCTACAAAGAGTAGGAGTTCTTTAATTAGGAGTTCTTTAATGGATAATGAATACATCAAAACATTTATTGTACTTTTTGCTGGATTTATTGGCGGGGTTGTCGTGTGTACGGCACTTTTTCTATAGGAATATCATATGGATAAGATACTTATTTGGTGGGAAAACACCTTTGGTGGAAAATCAGAAATTTGGAATCTGGACTATGGCAAAATTATTATTATTGGCCTTCTGCTTTATCATATTTTTTGGCAAGTCTAGTTTTGCAAAAGAAGAAAAAGTATTTGAAGGCTGGGTTCTGCATTTATACTTAGAAGACTCACAATTAAAAGAATTTAGCCCAAGGGAAACAATGGCAGTCTGTCTTCAAGTAAAACGAAAAATCCTTAGAAAAAATAAACGTAAAACTGGCACACGCTGGGAGTGCGCCCAAGGTAAAATTATTCTAAGAAAGTTTGATGACCGGTGGCTGCCAGTGAAACATCTCGGTAAGCAGTAATGGCAGAAGAAGGGGGCAGGGGTAGACGTAGAGAAGACGCTATAAAGGTTAGCGACACATCTGCTATCTCCATGCCTATACGCAATTTAATTTCTATTGTGGCGGCTGTTAGTGTAGGCGTGTGGGGGTATTTTGGTGTTGTAGAGCGGTTAAACAATCTGGAGACGTTTGAAAAACTAATAGAAAAAGACCTCGCAACAGGTCTTAAAGAGCTTAAAGCATCCATCGATAAGAACAATGAATTTCGCATAAAGTATCCAAGAGGTGAGTTAGGTCAATCAGCATCTGAGCAAGAGTTATATCTCTTAGTTGAACATCTTAGTGGGCAGGTTGATAAAATTCAAACTCGCATTGAAGCTGGAATGTCAAATGGTGTTAACATAAAGCGGCTACAAGAAGATGCACAGGCACTAAGGGCTGACGTTGAAAAGCTAAAGGACAAACAAAGGGGATACATGAATGGCAAATAAAAGATACAATTTTAATAAGGGGAAAGTTATGGCATTAATATTTCTATTAGTTATTTCGTCACTATTACTCGTTGGATGTGGTGGCTCGAAGTTTTTTAATGTGGCAAATGAACAAATGCAAAACGGATACGAGTGGCATTACGTTGGAAGAAAGGATGCTACTAAAGAAAATATTGAGTATATCCCCTCCTATAAAGGGTCTAATGGCGAAGAGTACATTCACTTCCAGTTGCGTAAGCCCTTTTAAAATTGAGGCGTAAGCCACTTAACCAGGAAAGCAGAAAATGGCAAGTCAACGATATACTCACTGGTTTTGGCATTCTCCCTTCATGCACTGGCTATCTCGTATAATAGGTCGTTTTGATTCATGGCTGTGGCGAAAAATGTGGAGTAGAGACCATGGTAGTTGAAATTGTTGCTATTGCCGCAGGGTTAAAAGCGGCAGTTTCTGCTGTAAAGTCTGGGATGGAAACAGCGGACGATATTTCGCAGATAGCAGGGAAGATAAACGCAGTTTTCTCCCACCGTGATGCTTTAGTTAAAAAATTTGAAGACCATGAAGCGGAAAAACAGCCTAGTTCAATGCTGTCGTTTTTCAGCAAAAAAACAAAAAAAGATGCGGATGATCCAACTGTGCAAGCCATGAATATCGTGGTCGAGCGTAAGATTCTCGATGCTCAGTTAAGAAATTTGAGAATCATGCTAAACTCAAAATATGGCCCCTCGACCTGGGATAATATTGTTAAAGAACGCGATAAAATTATTAACAGACGAAAAGCACAAATAAAAGAACAGCGAGAAACAAAGAATAAAGAAAAAGAGGCAAGTCGTAAAAAGTGGAAAAAGATATTCAAGGAAATTGGAAAAATCGCCGTACTAGTCGCGGTGGTTTATTCGATGTACCTTTGGTTAATGTGGGCTTATCATAAATAATGCCAGAAATCGAGCTTCCACAAAGCTGGCTAACGTGGGCTGGATTCATCATAACCGTTGTTATTGGGTTAGCGATACGAGATTGGGCGACGGATATTATTTCAGCATACAAATGGAAAGTTACACCTGGGTTTGAACCTATGGACACTTGTATTCTGGATGGAGACAAAGTCTTAATTATTCACATTGGCATTCGAGAAACAATTTTTGAACGTCAAGGGCAGTATGGTCGGACTTGGCAATATATTCCGTCCTCGCAAATTCATAAGCATGAGTTACGACGAATAGTTGGTGATGATAAATATTTAGATAAAAAAATTAAAGGCAGTTAATCTTTATCGCTGCCATCCTTCGAGGATTGCTTGTCCGATTTGTTCGACGACTTGGGGGACGACTGCATTCCCAAGGGATCGGATTCTAGCTTTGTCCAATCCTTCGGAAACCCCATCATAGCCTCGTACACCTTCGGCGCTTGGGATAATGTTACTAAATATATTAGCGTCATTTGCCCGCCATTTTCTAAACTTTTTAAAATTGACTTTTTCTTGAACTTTGCCCTTACAGCGTCGCTGGCTGTTGGAGTGGGCAAGAATCCACACCCTGTCTCGTCGGTGCCTTGCTGAATGGATGGCAATAGCTGGAATAATAAATGGGACGGCTTCATACCCGATACTTTCCAAGTCAGAGAGACTGCGTTCGAGACCCATTTGTTCGTTAACAAAACCTCGCACGTTTTCGCCAAGGAGGAATCTTGGACGTAATTTTTCAACAAGGGCAACCAGCGCTGGCCAGAGGTCACGACTTTCTTTATCTTCTGCTCCCTCTCTTTTTCCTGCCACACTCCAAGGCTGACAAGGGAAGCCTGCTGTGACCAAATCGATTCTTCCAAGTCCATCTGTTGGGATAGTTTTGACATCGTCGTAGATTGGGACGTTGGGCCAGTGCTTTTTAAGGACTTGCTGGGCAAATTTATCTCGCTCACAGAAGGCAACTGTTTGAAAAGCTGGGCTTGCCCATTCGAGTCCCAAACTGAACCCCCCGATTCCTGAGAACAGATCGAGGGTGCGGATTTCTTCATTATTCATTCTTCCATTCTACCTTATGAATATCAAATTCATAATCTAACGCTATAAGAAGAGATTCTGCTTTTTCAAGTGAAGGTTTAGCATCTCCGCGCTCATATGCGTAAATCGCCCCAGGGCAAACCCCGGCATGATGTGCAAGTTCCTTGACGCACAATCCTGCTTCTTCTCTTATTTTCTTCAATTCTTTACCAAAATTCAGCCTACGGTTCATTTTTTAACTCATTTTGTTTGTTTTGTTCACTCTTCCCTAGCTCGGCATATCCCTTGATATCATCCCAGTGGTCAGCCGAGTAGGAGCCGCAGATTATCCGCGCCACCTTATGCAAAATATTGATAATGGCAAACTCATGGGGCGTAACGTGACAACCATCCTTAGCCATCAGGACAGATGTCATAAGATCGCCTGCCAAGGTGAAAGTCTTGTGAGCATCACCATGTGTTAACGCCCGTTCCTCTAACAGCTTTTCCGTTTCTTCCGTTTCGTCTGAATGCAACTCCCTGAGAGGGGTTGTCTTTTCCCCTTCACCAGTAAGTAACCAATGAACATCCACTCCAAGATAATGCGCGACCTTTCCAATACCGATTGAGCTGGGAGCCGTCTTGCCTTGAAACCATTGATTGACTGCACTGGTAGAAATATTCAGAAGATCGGCTAAGTCTCTCTGGGATACTTTAGCGTTTTTTGCGGCAATGCGTAGGCGGCTACTTAGAGTTGAATCTTTCATGCGGGCCCCTTCGGCTCTTCCGTATCACAGGGATGCAAGACGACAACGTTCTCTGCTCTATCCTCAAGGCCCTTCTGCAACCGCTCCTCTCTTTTTTGCCAGACAACAATTTCCAGCAAGGCTGCGTGTATAAACTGCAACTCCTTATATACATTTTCCAAAACTTCGCGTGTTTGCTTGTCCATGTTAAAAAATTATAATTCTTAACAACTCAAAAACGATATACCACATGTTTTTCTCCTGTAAGGGTGAGTGCGGAGCCGTTTCCGACTCGCTGGGAAGTGAGGAGAGAGAATCCCCAGACACGCACTCAAAATCGAATATTTTTTATGACGGTTATTTTTTTCCGTCTCTTATATAGTCTCCTCCAAACCCATTTAAAAAAACTAATCATCGTAAATTTATCTCGGCCCTATGGGTTGCTTGTTGTGTGCGCCACGCCTCAAACCGCATTTGGGTTGCTTCCCATTCTGCCTTGGCGATGTTGGCAGCAGTCCTGGCTTCTACCATCTCGACAATGTGAGATTTAAATTGCTCATGCCGTTTTGCCCAATGCTCTGCCTTGGAAATGCTGCTTTCGCCACTCTGATTAACAAGCTCAGAGAGAAGAACCTTTTCCATTTTTTCCAACATCCGCGCCGCACCATCCAGCTCAGCAGCTTTCACTGCTTTTTTTAAAGCGTTAGTACTCGCTGTGTCAATGTCCTCCATTATCGGATCTCCTATCTAAAATGGAATTTCATCGTCAAAATCACCCACTGGTGCGCTTGGTGCTTCCGTTTGGGGCTTGGGTGCATCGGACGTAACAACGGGGCGTTGCAAGCCAACCTCACGGCTATCTAGCATTTGCAAAATTCCGTTATAAGCCAGAACAACTTGTGTCGTGGAGCGAGTATTGCCTAATTTATCATCCCACTTTTGGGTTTGAAGCTGGCCTTCAACGTACACCTTGCTGCCTGACTTCAAGAATTTCTCAGCCACCTCAATAATCTTCTCATTAAAGATGACTACCTTATGCCATTCTGTACGTTCGCCGTTTTTCCACTTTTCAGAAGTAGCAAGCGAAAAACTAACAATTTTTTTGCCTGATTTTGCATAGCGAACTTCGGGGTCTCTTCCTAAATTCCCCACCAAAATAACTTTGTTAACACTCATGCTGCATTCTCCAATTCTTTAAGGCGGTCAATTTTTTCGTTCATCTCTGTAAGAAATTCGACCACCATGTTTTCTAATTCCTTGATGCGTTCCTCGTCGCGCTCCACGCGCTTGATAAATAATTGGCTTGCGGGTGGCATCCTTGGATCAAAGCTAACAAAGTCGCACCACTCGCGCTTGGTGCAAGCCATTTGCCATTGCATTTGATCTATGTATTTTTTAGGGATCGACCCGCCCAACAACGTGTCGATGTGCGTGTGTGTTTGGGGGCATTTGATCTCAACCAGACCATTCTCAACGCCATTTTTTCCAGCGGCTGACACAAGGCGGTCTGGTGAGCATCCCGCTTGGTCAATGCTTGGGTGATCTACAAAGCCAACCAGTTCCAGTTCCGCATCCGTATAAAAAGAATAAGCATCGGCAGCTTGCGGTTCTGTGTCGGTTCCGTGCTGCATTGCAGCATTAGAAAAAGACGGCGTGGGTTCGTGGGTTAGATTCTCAGCTATTAACTCCCCCATATACCTCGCCCGTGATGCGCCCCAACCTGTTTTTATTTTGGCAGCAACATCACTAATCCTAGATGCGGTTACTTTGCCTAATCTTGCTTGATGCCATTCGGGTGAGCCTTGCGTCAGTTGAGCAATCATTTCTTAGCTCCTTTCGCATTGAGAGCCGCTTCCGCTGCGCTGTATTGATCCGCTGGAATGTTTAGGAAGGATTCGACTTTCAAGAATGTCAGAAACTTCTTTTTGTCGGCCTTAACCGTTTCCGCAAGTTTCTCAAGGCGCGCGGCTTCGGCTGCGGTAATAAAATCTGTCAAAGTTTGATCTTCGGGTGTTTCGTCTACAATAGCATCCGTATCTTCATCTGTTGCCGCCAGCCCCAAGCAGCTAAATAGGGTGTAACGGTTAAGGTAGCTCTTCGTCGCAGCAATGGCCTGGACTCGATTCTTCTTGCCAGATTCATCAGGCGGTGCGGATAACCGTGTCTCAGCGGAGTGACCATCAACGTGTGTCACGATGCACTTAACAATAATCTGATCGGCTATCTGGTCATCTTCCCACCGATAGTTAAGACCAAATTTTTGTAAGACGGGTTTAATAATTTCTATAGCATGGTCTAGAGCAGCAAAATCATAAGCGGTATTCCCAAAACACACAGACTTGTTTTTGGTAATCGGTGGGCATTCACTTCGGAACCCTACCATTGCCGTATCAAATGATTTTTTGGCTTCAACCGCCATAAAACTTTGCTGTAAGTCCCAAAGTTTTGCAATCTCGTCAACGGGCGTTCCGCTGGCAAGAGCTTGTTTAATAAAATCTAATGGCGTGATAACGCTGCTTTGCTCAATGCTAGGCGATTTCTGGACTTTCTGGCTCATTGTTCTCTCCTCAAATCAAATAATTTTGTTTACAAGCTTAATTTTATTTTCGCCCTCAAATACTAACTCATATTTTTTGTTTGCTTGGCGAATGAGGTTCATCGACAGGTCGTACTGCCGTCGACTTCGCGGCACCTTATATACGTCGGGGTTTTTCGCCGCGTAACGAACGGCGCGAAACGCCAAATTGAGATTTTTCTGAAGACAATTCTGAAGACAATCAATCATGCTGCTCTCCCCTCTCAACGAAATCTCTCACCAGATTGCTAGTGAGTATATCAGATTCACTTTCCGCCAAAAAGTAAATTTTCCAATTTTTGCCGTTTCCGTACCCGCGCCGGTCGGCAATTTTATACCCCTCTCTTCTAAGGGTATGGATGTGGGCAGCTAGCCGCGTGTTACCATATTTTTGTATGGCAATCAGGCTAGAAATTTCTCCTATATTCTGTAGATGCTGAAGCACCTCTTCTTTTTGGGTTAATTTCGTCATGTCATCTCTCTCCTTGTTTTCCTACCCCGAAAGCCCCGCCACTCTTTCGAGCCGGGGCCAAGGGGCGATACATCGCTAGGGTTACTCCCCCCCTGCTTTTGGATTTTTGATAATTTCACTTTCGCCAATTAGCTGATCGTCACCGTTTAGCAAACGCTTCATGTTTTCAGCGTGATCTCGCGTATAAAATTTACTAACAGTCCAATGTGTTGGTATCGCATGGAAAGACCGCGCCTCATCTGTCGCAGCTTTCTTTGTGTGATGCCAATATGTTTGGCAACCCATTCTGCCACCGTGCATTTGTTTCAGCCAATGCGCTTTATAAAGTTTCATTTTCTCTCTCCTTTTGTCTACAACCATTATACACATTTTGTTACACAATGCAACTTTTTATTTTACATTTGTAAAACTTTTCGTTACATTCAAGACATGAAACATTCAAATATAATAGAGTTGATAGGGGGAACCACGAGAGTTGCTAGTGTTTTCGGCTTATCGACTCAAAACATCAGTAATTGGAAGCGTCGGGGCATTCCCTGGAAATATCGCTTTAAAATTTTGCAAAGAGCTAAAGAAATGAGGGTGAGATTGCCGGATTCTTTTTTGGAGGAGAAATGAAACGTGATAAACGTGACGCTGTTTTTAGCCTTTTGATTAGAGAACGATCTAATTGGACTTGCGAAAGATGCGGTTGTTATGTTCCCGAAGGCGAGCGTCAGCGGCTCCATTGTAGTCACATAGTATCAAGAAAATATCGGCGGTTACGGTGGGAGCCACTTAACGCAGTTTCGCATTGTGCTATGTGCCACAGTCACCTTACGGATAGGCCACATGAGTTCGGACGTTGGGTTGATGAGAAGTTAGGGCGTGGCGTTTCGGACAGGCTCTCCGAATTGTCCCAGCCCATCGGCAAGTATTCAAAGCCACAGCTTGAAGACATCTATCAGAATTTGAGGGCTAGCCTTAAGCAGATTCAAATGCGACGGGCCGATGGCGAATTGGGTCGGCTTGATTTTGAATCTCCTTATGTGTGAGTGTAAAGGGAAAATTGAGGTATTAAGACCGAAGGTTGTTAAAATGGCAATTATTGATAGACCAGTAAGAACAGAGACAGGATTCAAGTATGAGCCACATGAAGAAAAGATTGTTTCTGGCGGTTTGGATGCGTGCTTAATTTGTAGTCGCAAGGCAGAACAAGAATATCAATCGAGGGTGAAATGACATTTGAAGAATTTTGGAAAGTGTACCCTAGAAAAAGTTGCAAGGCGGTAGCTAGAGCCACGTTTAATGAAATAACGACAAAAGGAAAAATGACCTCAACGTGTGGAGTTAAAATATTAGCGCGATCTACTCCAGAAGAATTAGTTGAGGCAGCTCTTGCTTTCCGATACAAAACAAATATTGTTGAAGAAACAGAGCAAAGATTTATTCCGCTCGCGGGAACGTGGTTAAATCAAGCGCGGTATGAAGACCAAGACGAGGATGAAAGAAAAGAAATGGCTGATAAAATGCGGAATTTATTGCAGCGCATGGATAAGCCTCGATTGAGTGTGGTCGGCTAGAAACGGCAGCACCTCAATTTAAAGCCCTACTGTGGGGTTCTGACTAGGGCAAGCCCGGTGCGAAATGTGTGGGGGCGTCAGACGGCCTGATAGCAAGGTCGGAAGCAGACACAAACCGTTGCGGAGCTATCTGATGCAACGGGCCGAAAGCGAGGGCGCGGCTCCGAGAGTCAAACTTCACGCTTTAGGCTGGCACCGCCTTGATTCTTATCAGGGTGGTCTTGCTATGCCTTTTGCTCAGACGCTCACCAAGAGTCAATATAGATTAATAAAAAAAGAGGTAAAGATGGAAGAGAAGACACCAGAGGAATTGAAGGCAGAATCAAAAAGATGGCTGAAAAAAGGTGTGACTTTAGAAGAAGAAGGCAAATCTGAGAAGATGATTGAAATGTGTTTACAAAAGGCTCTCGATTTTGAAGTTAGGTCATTAGAGTAAAACCGGTTTATGCATGAAATTTATATACACTTTTACCAACAAAAAAATTAATATCTGTATCGACGACCAGGACGATAATAAATTTAAAATTATACGCTTATCGGCAGAAGAGTTGAAAAAATTAGGAAGTGACTTGACGAAGATAGCGAAAGAATGCGAACAAATCGAGTAATGATGAGTTTTTATTCAAGATGGGCGTACTTTACTTTGGCTGTGGCGATGGCAAAGCTGAAAGCAAAAGTTCGATGGACTCTTTATTATCGAAAACAAAAAACCAAAATGAAGAAAATATGGAATTAATAAATCGGGAATTACGTCGGTTAAGAGAGAGGGCTGAAAAAAGGTCTGCGAAACATAATAGAGAAGAATTAAAAATTAAAAAATGCCTCAAATGCAGGGAAGAATTTATTCCCGCACACCGTACCAACTTTTTATGCGGCATTTGTACACAGGTTATAAAAAAAGAAACGGGATTAAATAATAATTATGATTATCACTCTGAGTGTAGAATGGAAGGGAAACACAGATTATCGGTTCGGGCAGCTCTTTTGGCTTATAACTTAAATAATAAAGATTACTTCAGATGAAAACCGCGCTTAGAATTGACCCAGGTGAGCTAGTAGTCATTGAGGACACACCTAAGGCTGGAGTATATCGGAGGCGGCGGCTATCTATTTTTGAAAGATGGCATCGAGAAGGAAAAATAACCAGAAATCATTTAGAGGCAGCGAAAATTTTTAATTTTGATTTTGAAACTGCACAATTAGGAAATCGTTACAGCACAATCAGTTTAGAAAAGATTCACTCTTCTGCTGGACATGACCATTACAACATCAAGATGGTTGAGGCAAAGAAAAGGATTAGATTAATTTTTGAAAGCGTCGGTGAGTTGTCGCAGAAGTTACTGTGGGATTTTGTCGGTCTCGAACAACCTATAGCAAAGAGAAACAATGATTCTAGGGAGATTTTTGGTTCGTTGAAAATTGTGCTTGATGAAATATCAAAGATTTATAAATTATGAGATTGACAATTCGCAACTAATTATAGTAGAAGGAGATACAATGAGATATATTGTCAGTACCCCCCGACAAAGGGGGTTTTTTTATGGGAAAAAAAGATGAACGGAACGTTGCAAGAACTCGCAGCCATACTGCAAGGATTTGGTCGTGGCGGGGACACTATGCTCGCACACATCACGCCAAGCGAGGCGATGCTACTAGACGAAGTCACCGATGGTGGTTCGATTAACCCAATCACAGGAATCCCCGAATTTTATATGGGTTCTGAGTATGGAGGCCCTGGAGGAGAATTTGATACTGGAGGATTTGCGGGTCAGGCTGGAGGATTTGCGGGTCAGGCTGGAGGATTTGATTCTCAATTAGGGTCTGGGTTTGCAGGCCAAGCTGGCGAATTTGATGCCCAGCAGGTTCCAGATGGTTTTGTTGAGATAGGTTCAAGAACAGTGTCAGTGCCAACTGTTGACACGCTAAAAAATGTTGACCCGACTGAACTGGCAAAAGCGTTGATAGAAGCTCCACCCACACCGGAGCAATTCGATCCGAGTGATCCGCGAGGCGAATTATTCGGGTACGGATTTGCGAATGTTCCCGCGCCAACAGCAAATATAACAGGTATGTCAGGAAGTATGACCCAAGTTGCTCCGGGCAAAAGAACAACGCCCCCGCACGCTTTAGATCAGTTGGCGTTTGATGAAGTAAATTATCAGGCGAAGATGCAAAATCTGCAAGAATTGAACAAAGCAAAAAGTCTGCTTCCAGGGGTGTCGTTGAAAGACCCAGACCAGATGCCCGATCCAAGAGTCACCCAAATTGATAATCAGATCACTTCAATAATCGGGAGTTTAACGCCAGCCGAGAGAAATCGAATGAATGTCGATGGAGGAAAGTTGCTTGATTCAATTTTTGATATCGGCACCTTGTCATTAGTGGTTCCAGGCGGGGGTTTAATTCAGGCGGGGGTTGAAACGGCGTTTCCAGGTGTTAATTTGGGACACTTGTCCGATGTAACAGATGCCTTGGCTGATAAAGAGCAGACTGTTGAAATATGGGGTGGTGAAAAATAAAATTTAAAATTCTTTAGCACCCCCACGGGGTCAGCGGAGATAAATATGGAAGTAATCGAAAAAGAGGTTGCTGGGTTAATCCCTTATGCTTCTAACTCACGGACACACGATGACGCTCAAGTGGCTCAGATTGCCGCGTCGATAAAGGAGTTCGGGTTTAACAACCCTGTGCTTATTGACGAAACGGGAGGAATCATAGCGGGACATGGGCGTGTCCTAGCGGCAAGGAAACTTAGTTTAGATAAAGTGCCAACCATTGAATTGGCGCACCTCACTTCAAGCCAGCGCAAGGCTTACGTCATTGCAGACAATAAATTGGCACTGAATGCTGGTTGGGATATGGAGATGCTCTCCCTAGAGATGGGGGACTTAGACAAGGAAGGGTTTGACCTTTCGCTGATTGGTTTTGACGAGAATGAACTGTCGGCAATACTTGCAGACAAGAATGAAGGATTAACCGACCCCGACGAGGTGCCTGACCTACCTGACGAGCCTGTTACAAAAGAGGGTGACGTTTGGATATTAGGTCGTCATAAAATCGTATGCGGCGACTGCACCGACCCCACCGTATGGGACAAGCTTGATATTGGGGAAGGGTTCGTCTGTTTTACGTCGCCGCCGTATAACGTGGGCGATGCGTCAAAGTTGCGAGATAAACACGTTTCAGGCGCTCCAAAAACTAATAAGTTTTATGACCAGTATGACGACGATAAAACATCAGGCGAATACATCGACCTTTTGAACGGTTCAGCCAACGCTGCGTTTTGCCATTGCGATGCGGTTGTGTTCAATCTCCAGCCATTAGCGGGGTCGAAACGCCCGTTGCTGAGCTGGGTGAATGAACGGTCAACCAATTTAGTGGATGTAATCACTTGGGATAAAGGCAACGCCGCCCCGCACATTCAGAAGGGGATAATGGCGAGCAGATTTGAGTGGATAATCATTCTAAGCCGGGAAGAAAACGCCACCAGGGTTGTCCCGCATTCTTCGTGGCAAGGGAAGTATTCAAACGTGTATTCGGCCCCGCTCCAGCGGAACAACGAATATGCAAAGCATCACGGGGCGACATTCCCAGTCCACTTGCCAGAGTTCATAATTGGCGACCTGATGAACAGGTCGAGGGGGGTGGTTGATTGTTTCCTTGGAACTGGCACGACAATCATTGCGGCAGAAAAGTTAGGTCGCGATGGTCGGGGAATAGAGCTGTCCCCTGCATATGTCGATGTGGCGGTAAAGCGGTGGCAAGATTTTACAGGCGAAAAGGCAAAACTGGAGGATAGCGGGGAGATTTTCCCTACTATAAAGGCCGATGCCGCCTAAAAAGGTCACAAAGCCCACGTTTAAGCCAACGGACGAAGAACGGAAGCTGGTTGAACAAATGTCGGCGGTGGGCATACCGCAGTCCAATATAGCAATGGTCATCCGTGATGGAATTGATGACAAAACTTTAAGAAAGCATTTCCGCAAGGAATTGGATACAGCAGCAACGAAAGCTAACGCGAAGATAGGTGGCACGTTATTTAATAAAGCAGTCAATGGTGATACTGGTGCCGCTATATTCTGGGCTAAAACAAGAATGGGTTGGAAAGAAACAAACGTAACAGAACACGCTGGTAATGTAGCAGTGAATATTGAATTAAATGCAACTAAACCTAAAGATTGATTTCCCAGAGGTATTTTCACCTCTAATAAAGCCAGCCAGATACAAAGGCGCATGGGGTGGCCGTGGTTCGGGGAAGTCTTGGTTCTTTGGCCTGATGACGGTGATAGCGTTGCTTGAAGGCAAGCGGGTCGTTTGTCTCAGGGAAGTGCAGAACTCTATCAAGGATTCTGTTAAACAACTTATTGAAGACATTATTGAGCGACATAATTTAGAAAGTTTGTTTGAAATAACAGAACAGGAAATCAGAGGGCCACAAGGTGCAACGTGCATCTTCCGAGGACTTCATAATTCAACTTCTGCATCAATTAAATCGTTAGAAGGCGTACAGGTGGCGTGGCTGGAAGAAGCTCAGACCATTAGTCAAAGAAGTTTAGATTTGCTCACACCAACAATCAGAGCCGAAGGTTCAGAGTTGTGGTTTAGCTGGAATCCTGTATCCAGGTTAGACCCGATTGATAAGTTATTGAGGCGTTACACCCCAGAAGATTCGATTATTGTCGAGTCAAATTGGCAAGATAACAAATGGTTTCCTAACGCATTAAAAGCCGACATGGAACGAGATCGGGGCCAAGACCCAGAAAAAGCAGCCCATATCTGGGATGGTGAGTATGCGTCTGTAACGGGTGGAGCGTACTATGCATCTTTAATATCCGATGCAAGGAAAGCGGGGCGTATTGGAAAGGTTGAGTATGACCCTGACTTGCCTGTGTCTAGTGCGTGGGATTTAGGGATTGGTGATAGTCTTGCCATTATTTTATGGCAGCAAGTAGGGAACGAAATAAGAGTCATTAACCACTACGAGAACCACAGCCAGCCTCTGCCGCATTATGTAAAGTGGATAAAGTCGCTGGATTACAAGGTGGAGCTTGATTGGTTGCCACATGACGCAAGAGTCAGAGAGCTAGGCACGGGTTTAACTAGGGTTGAGGTTCTCAGGCGAGAGAAGCGGAACGTGAAGATCGTGCCATTACATAAGGTTGACGATGGGATAAACGCGGTTAGAGAATTACTGCCGATAATGCACTTCGACGCTGACAAGTGTGAGTATCTTTTAGAATGCTTGATGCAGTATCGTGAAGATTACGACGAGCGGCTTCTGACCTTAAAGAGTCGGCCCCTGCACGATTGGACTTCACATAGTTCAGATGCGATGCGGTATATGTGCATGGCCTATCGTGAGGACAGACCAGAACCATTGAAGAAAGTGCCAAAATTTATTAAACCAGAGCCGATGACAATAAATGATTTGTTAGACGGGCTAGATGAAAAAAGGACAGAATTTTGAGCAATCAATCCAATTTACAGGCATCAATAAGATCCGCGACAAGTACCACCTTGGATTTTAATGGCGATTTTATGAAAGAATTTGCAGATTCGTCAACGGGTGGGGTTACATTTAATGAAAAATTACTGGCGTGGATTAATGGCGAGTTAACTGCAAGTCATACGAATATTAATGCTGCGATGCAGGCTTTTGCCGTTTCAAAAAGTCGCAATAACTGGAATGCGGTGACAGCGATATGAGTGAACAGATTGAAAGCATGGACGACTATCAGGGCTCTGCTGGTAAAGCCAGGTATTGGGACATTGAGCTGAATGCTGCCGACGATGAGGAGAAGGATTGGCGGAAAGAAGCTGAAGAAGTAGTGGATCGGTATCGGGCATCAACAGAAGTCGTGGCTATAGGAAGAGAAAAAAAATTCAATGTTCTCTGGTCAAATACTGAAACATTGAAGGGTGCGCTTTTTGCGCGGATGGCAAAGCCTGACATTCGCAGAAGATATCTGGATCGTGACCCAGCGGGAAGGCAAGTGTCAGAAATGCTAGAAAGGGCGTTGGAATACAGTGCCGATGTTCACGATGAAAAGGATATAATAGCTGGGGCAATCGAAGATTATTTACTACCAGGCCGAGGCACTGTCTGGGTTGTTAAAGAAGATGTGACGATTGATGTCCCAACTGTCGATGAATTTGGTTTTCAAACCGGCGAAACGGTGGAGGAAATTGGGGATCAGCGGGTATTTTTTGAATATGTGCATTGGGAGGATTATCGAGAAAGCCCAGCAAAACGTCCAGAAGATGTCCGGTGGAAAGCACGACGGCATTTAATGACGCGGGATGATTTGCATGAACTTACGCCAGAACAAGCCGATTCTGTCCCCCTCAACTGGACGCCCACAGATACGAAATACGAATCGGACAATGTATTTCGCAGGGCCGAGGTGTGGGAGATATGGTGCAAGGAATCGCGGAAGAGATATTATGTGGTTAAAGGGTACCCAAAAGTATTACTAGAAGAAGACGACCCGTATGAGTTGGAGAACTTTTTTCCTGCTCCTAAACCACTTGTTTCCGTCAAGACAAATGGCACGGGCATCCCCGTCCCAGAGTTCCGATTATATGCCGATCAAGCTGATGAGCTGGACAGGATAACGACGAGAATTGCAAAACTGACAGACGGGTTAAGACGCAGGGGCATTTATGACGGCTCAGTTCCCGAATTGGCTAAACTTGCCGAGGCTTCTGATAACACGTTTGTTCCAGCGGATAATTATGCGAATCTGACGCAAAAAGGTGGCCTGGCGAATGCCATGCAGACGGAAGACATATCACAAACGGCAGCGGTGTTGACGGGTTTATACCAGCAGCGGGCGCAGCTTATCCAGACAATTTACGAAGTGACGGGGATTAGCGATGTGATTCGCGGTGCGACAAACCCCAATGAAACGGCCACAGCGCAACGATTAAAAGGCCAGTTTGGGTCAATGCGGTTAAAGCAACGTCAAGATCAGGTGCAGCGATTCATCAGGGATCTTTATAGAATAAGGGCCGAGCTAATAGCAGAGCATTTTCAACCGTATATTTTGCAAAGCATGACAGGCTTACAGGTTACACCAGAGATGATTCAAATTATGCGGTCTGACAAATTGCGTTCTTATCGCGTAGACGTTGAGACAGATTCGACGGTGTTTGAAGATGCGCAGATGGAACGCCAGAGCAGAATAGAATTTGTCAACACTTTGGGAGCTTATATGGAAAGAGCCTTGGGGGTTGTGCAGGCAGCTCCGGAGTTAACGCCTATCGCGTTTCAAGCGTTAGAGTTTATGGTTAGAGGTTTTAAAATCGGAAGAGAGTTTGAAGATCTTATCGATGAAGCGAAACAAAATTCACTTCAGGCAATGCAGATGCAGAAGCAGATGCAGCAACAAGGGCCACCACCTGACCCTAAAATGATTGAGGCACAGCAGAAAGCGCAACTTAAAGCAGCGGAGTTAAAACAAAAAGGTCAATTCAAAGGAGCGGAGCTCCAGCAAAAAGGTCAGTTAGAAATGGCGAAGATGGGGCAAGATGCACAGTTAAGCCGGGAGCAGATGGCGGTTAACGCACAAATTGCCAGAGAAAAGAATATGACCGACGCAGAAATAGAGCTATTAAAAGGCGCGGGGATGATGTGATGAAGGAAACATATATTTATTCCAACGGAGAAATTGTTAAAAAACCAAAGATAGAGAAAGAAAGAAATTATTCGGTTATTAGCGATGTGCAGCCGTTTACATCACCGATTGATGGCACTGTTTTGAGTTCACGATCCCAAATAAGAGACCATGAGCGCAAGCATCAGGTAAGGCAATGTGGCAATGATTACACCTCATCTGAGAAACCAAGCTGGTGGGATAATCGGCATGGATAAAAAAGAGTTTAATACAATATTTAAATAAAAGGAGAATAAAATGGCTGACAGCACTCCCGAAAAGGAGTCGGCGGGTCAAGATGTGCCTGTTAAAGACACCGCTGAAAATAACGTATTAGATGAAATGCTTTCCAAAAGTCTGGATGAAGCATTTGCAGAGGAACCCGACGAACCTCAGGAAGACGGGATCACCTCTGAAGAAAAAGAGGTTCAAAAGGAAGATAACGCCCAAGACGAAGCACCTCCACCCGAAAACGTTGAGGCCAGCGAGGGCGATGTAGACCAAGAAGCAGTGGAAGAAAAAAAGGAAACCAAAGAGGTTTCACCTTTGGAAGCACCACAACATTGGTCAGCAAGGGATAAGGAGCGGTTTAAGAACATGAATCGTGAGGCGCAAGATTATGTGCTTGAGCGAGACAAGTCAATGACGGCTGATTATACCCGCAAGACTCAAGAAGTAGCCCAGATAAGACAAGCAATGGAACCCCTTGGTCAAGTATTGGCACCCGTCCGTAACGCTTTAAGGCAGTCAGGTATAAGTGAGGCAGAGTATGTGGCTAGACTTATGCGAGCGGATCAGATGTTACAGCAGAACCCACACGGAGCCATCCAGGAGCTTGCGCGAAATGCTGGGATAAATCTTGAAGCCCTTGAACAAACAGTGGAACAGGCGTCACAACCCGATCCACGAGTGAACGCCCTGCAGCAGCAGGTTCAACAACTCCAAGGATATTTACAAAACAATGAAGAAAGGGCAGCCCAGGAACGGCACGCCGGACTTCATAATCAGATTGAAGTTTTTGCAAACGAAACAGACAAAAACGGTAATTTGAAGCATCCGCACTTTAATGATCTCCGTGTAACAATGGGGCAATTAATGCAATCGGGTACTTCAGACAACCTTAGTGATGCTTATCATAAAGCGTTACGTCTGGACGACGCTTTGTATCAGCAAAGCCTTGAGGCGGAGCGTACAAAAGTTAAGTCAGCGGAGGACAACCGTCGTAAAGAAGCGGTTGCCAAAGCAAAAAAGGTTCCATCAAGGAGGTCGTCAAACCCACCGGCTGGAGCTGTGCAATCAAACAATTTGGATGATATTCTTGGAAGTGCATTGGACGATGCGGGTTTGTAGGGATTTTTTGGCAACTTACGACAAGGAGTGTATGAGATATGGCTAGTCCTAACTCTTCCTTTACGGAAATTGTGACAACGACTTTGCAGGGATATTCTAAAACCCTTGCGGATAATGTCACAAATCACAACGCCCTTATGAGACATATGGATGATAAGGGCAACAAGCAACCAGCAACTGGTCGCACTATTGTCCAAGAGCTTGAGTATGCTGTGAATTCCACTTCCAAGTGGTATTCTGGCTATGAGGCTCTTGACACTTCACCATCGGACGTTTTCACGGCTGCGGAGTTCAGCTATAAACAGTTGGCAGGCAACGTGGTTATTTCAGGGCTTGAAGAGGTGCAGAATAGCGGTAGAGAAGCTATTCATAATCTTTTAAAGTCACGGATTAAAAACCTTGAAAAGTCCTTAAAGAACACGTTTGCAACAGCGATGTATGCTGATGGCACGGGTACTGATGGGAAAGAAATTGGCGGCCTTCAGTTGTTAGTTTCTGATGCTGGCACGGGTACAGTCGGAGGCATTGTCTCTGGCACTTACACCTGGTGGAAGAATCAAATTTACGATTTTTCTGGTGAAAGTGTTACAGCATCAGCAACGACGATCCAAGCTGCTATGAATGCGCTTTGGCTTAAATGTATTAGAGGCGCAGACAAGCCAGACGTAGTCACAGCGGATACGACCTATTTCAATTATTATTGGAGTAGTTTGCAGACCAATCAGCGGTTTGCGTCGGATCGTAAAGCTGCCGCTGGTTTTATGAACCTTCTTTTCATGGACGCGCCGGTTTTTTATGATGACCAGGCTCCGACGACGCATATGTATATGCTGAACACAGATTACCTGTTCATGCGTCCATCAGCGGGACGAGAGTTCGTTGCGCTGGGTGAAAAGGCTTCTGTCAACCAAGATGCAATGGTTATGCCGATGGTCTGGGCTGGAAACATGACGGTTTCCAATCGCTCTGTCCAAGGCGTAATTGTAGCGTAAGGAGGATTTGAAATGTATCAATTAGGCATTGATGAAACTCTTGTTTCCAGTACCTGCGACTTTAAGTTGGGGCAGTTGGGAATGAACGATGGGAGCAACGCTGTTTACAAGTGGGTGCAGTATGACACAGGATCAGGATCGGTTGCAGCCGCATCCGGTAACGTGTGCTACTACTATACTTTGAATGGCTATAAGAACAACCAAGTCACTAGTGACTTATCGGACTCAGTAGAGATCGGTGCGGGTGTTCTTAAATCGGCTCCTACGGATGGTCAGTATTGCTGGATTCAGATTAAGGGTGTAGCAACGCTGACTACGGCATTAACAGCGGGTGCGGATGGTGATCCGCTTACTCCAACAGGTTCGTCTGACGGTACGTTGGATGTTTCTGCGGGAGTAACCGATAACGTCTGCGCGATTGCTGGCGATATATCGGCCAAGGAAGTTGTTTGTGACTTCCCGTTTTAATCGATAGAATTGGGGGGCATAATACACGGTCTACCCCCACAAACGCACCACCGTGTAGCCCTTGCGGGTGTATGCCCCTCTTTTTATCATTTTGTAGCAAAGGAATAAAAAATGCCGAAAATTAAAACAGCGTCCGGGAAAACGATTCACCTGCCGTATAATGGTAAAAATAAAAAGAAAACGGCACGAATAAAGAAAGTAAAAAAATCGAGGACAGTATAATGGCAAAAAACTTGAGGGCGACATTTTTCAAAGATGACCGAGGAATTGTCATGTTAGAAATCGCAATAGTTGGCGATCCTTCGGCAGCAATAGTAAAGCCCACCGATGCTCATAAAGAGCAATTCGCAGAAGAGTGGGCTGTTTTTTCCAGTGGCAAAGATGAAGTCAGTCACGAAGGAACACCGCTAACTGATGTCAAGGGTGTCGGAAAAAAACTAGCTGCAAAGTTAAAAGCGAATGATATTCACACAGCGGAACAGCTCGCAGCGGTACATGATGGTGGTTTAGATGCGGTCGGCATGAGTGCTTACACCCACCGACAAAATGCAAGAGAATTGCTTGGTCTTGTACCAGAACCGACGGGTGCTGTTGCTCCATGACATTATTAACAATGGTGAAAGCTGCTGCTGACGAGATTGGGCTGGAGCGTCCTGAAACAGTTATCAATAACACAGACCCGCAGATTCGTCAGTTACTGCGAGCAGCTTCACAGGAATGCAAGCATCTTGCAAGTGTCTATGATTGGGAAATATTACAGAAAGAAGGGTCATTAACGACCGCAGCACAGGAAAGCCAAGGGGTAATGACAACACTTGCGTCAGATTTTGACAGATTCGCAAACGATACAATGTGGAATCGCACGACAAGTGAAAAGATTTTTGGCCCATTGACAGACGTACAATGGCAAAGAGTAAAAGCCGATGTAACGAGCGGTGTTACAAATTGGTTTCGCATAAGAGGTGGGACAGTTTTGTTTCATCCAAACCCCGCTGCGAGTCAATCGGTTAAGTTTGAATATTTTTCCAAAAACTGGGTTGATTTAGGGTCGGGTGCAACACCCGCAGCAGCGGATGGTTCAGATTTTAACAACGATGCAAATACCATTGTTTTTGACGAGGAACTTGTGACGCTGGGAATTACATTTCGATGGTTGCAAGGTCGAGGATTAGATTTTACCGGAGCGTTTTCAAATTATCGTGAGCGACTCGAATTAATCCGTGGTCAGGATGGTGCAAAGCCCAACATTGATATGGGTGGTGTGGAATATGGTTATTTGGGTGTTAATGTTCCCGAATCGAGTTATGGCAGTTAACTATAATGCCAATATATGAAAGAAAAGAAGTAGCAGATGCACTTATGCACCCAGAAGACAGGTCGGTAGAGTATCGGGGCAATATACTTCCATTGTTAAGAAGAGCAGTGACTGACCCTTATGACGATATTAGTGAATATGAGCAGATTGAATTCGCAGTGCCAGGTATGATTCGTGACCCATTTCTAGGGATGAACACTTTAGGTGCAATGGCTTTAGGGGATATTCCATTTAACCCCGACGAGGTGACACAGACAGCTTTGGATGTCGGGTTGCTGTCAACACCACTTAGTTTAATGGGGGGCGTTCCTAGAGGGGCTGTTCTGGGGGCTAACGTATTTCATGGTGGGCCGCATCGTTTTGCGCCAGAGCCTGACTTTCCGCATGGACGGCCAAGGCTGGATAAGATCGGCACCGGCGAAGGCGCACAGGCATATGGTTATGGGTTTTATAGTGCGGCTGACCCAAATGTTGCGCGAACATATCAATCAAAAGTTTCTGCAATGCAAGGGAGAGAAGAACCAACGATTGATGGAAAGCCCGTAAATTGGGATGACCCTGTGCAGACAGCGGCATTTGAACTTGCGCGGCACGGCGGCAATAGAACTGCCGCCGCTGATTTTCATGCGTCAGTCTTTCAAGGCGGCGAGAATAATCGAGCAGTTAAATTACTACGGTCGGACCAGCCATTGCCAGATGTTGCACTTCCCGGCACCCTCTACAAGCTCGACATTCCCGACGCCGACGTTGCCAAGTATCTTGATTGGGACAAGCCGCTGAGTGAGCAGCCGAAAAGCGTTCGTGAAGCGTTGGCAAATATGTTCTCAGTATCTGCCGCTGATAAAAAACAGATTACTAAAGAAATTAAAGCGGTAAAGGCCAGACTTAATGATCCTTGGGTTCAGCGTTCTGGCGGGACTGAAATGAAAAATAAACTAAAAGAACAATTACAAGAATTAAAGGCGGTTCTTTTAGATGATTCTTTAACAGGGGAAGAATTTTATGCGGGGGCCGTGGCGGGTCTTGGTGGGCGTGAGGCCGCATCCGAAGCCCTCCGCGAAGCTGGCATCCCCGGCCTTAAGTATTTCGATCAGGGTAGTCGAAAGCCCGGTGCAAGTAGTCTAACCACACAGCAATTAGATGTAAGGATAGACAGTTTAAAGAAAGACATAGCCTCTGGCGGGGGGCAACAAGATGTAATGAAAAGAAAGTTAGCCTCATTGCAGCGGGAACGTGCAAAGCATGAGGAAGCAAACCGCACCCGCAATTACGTCACATGGGATCAAGACGTTCTCAACCGTAGCAAGATGTTGGAACGCGACGGCGTTACATTGGGAGCCAACAAGTCCCCAACCGCCGCACTGCCCGGATTACTTGATGACACCGCCAGCCGTATGCAACGGGCGCGGGACATGGGGTTTGATACCGATACAACATATTATCACGGCACAACCCATGATTTTGACCAGTTTGGCGGCGCAACGGGCAACGTAGGCGGTCATTTTGGCGCGGGGCATTACGCAACCGATAATCCTATTGATGCCAGTAGAAACTATGCGGGAGTAGGGCCAGATTTAACGGGCCGTATAGAAAGCAGGGCAGAGCGTATTGCCCAAGATGTTATGGATGATCGGGGCGTTAGTGAGGAAGTCGCTAACAGGTATGGCAGAATTGTCGCCACAAGAGAACTGAAAGGCCAACATGGAGGCGCAGTTTTGCCGCTAGTAGCGCGAGGCAAGACCGCTGACATCACAGGCGATAACCAGACTTTTTTAGAGTATAATTATGGTGGTGATTTTAACGAGCATCTAAAGGATGCACGGGCTGATTTAGGAGCGAAAGCGTCTGATGATGAGGTGCTTGATCGGGCGTATGAGTATCAAGACGATTATATGATGTCGAATGAGCCAACGGGCGAACTGGCTGATTTTATCCAAGGTCTACGCAATCAAGAAAAATATTATCTTTTTGATGCTGATGAGGTTATTGGCAAGATTAACGAACGTGCCATTGATGGCGGCATGACGGCAATGGAATTAGACGACCTTTTGCGTAAAAGCGACTCTGTAATGTACGCAGAGACCATGGACACTGGCGATCTTGTCGGCAATGAAATAATCAGAAATGCGTTCAATGAGGCTGGATTTGAAAACATTGTGATGGATGCGTCCGTTGCGTTCCCGCACATGAAAAATATCCCGATGGGAACGAAACATATTATCACAAGCAACCCTGCAAATTTACGCTCCCGTTTTGCCAAATTCGACCCTGCCAAAGCCGACAGTGCAGACCTGTTAGCGGCAAACCCCGTAACCGCTGCAGTTCCCGGTTTGTTGTCTCAGCAAGAATTAAAGAATAGCGAAGACCAAGCAGACACAATAAACCTTTTATCTCAAATGTTACAAAATAAAACTCCTATAGCGCAAAAACGCCATTGGGGTGCGTATCTTGGAGAAGTATAAATGCGGCAAGCACAAGGCACTTCGATCCCCGCACCGATAGGAGGCTGGAACTCGCGTGATGCAGTAGACATGATGGGGCCAGCGGACGCTATTGTTCTGGATAATTATTTTCCAGACGAAAACGAGGTCAGATTAAGAAATGGCAGTGCTTCCCACGCAACCGGATTAACGCATGACGTTGAATCGCTTATGTCGTATAAATCTGGTGCGTCCAGTAAATTATTTGCAGCAACGACAGGTGGCAATATTTACGATGTCACAAGTTCGGGTTCTGTAGGTTCTGCGGTTGTTTCAAGTTTATCAAACGGTCAATTCCAATATGTAAATTTTGGAACAAGTGGTGGCAATTTTCTCTGGATATGCAATGGTGCAGATTCGCCAAGGCATTACAACGGGACTTCGTGGGCAACCCCTAGCATCTCTGGCGTTACTGGTTCAACTATTGTAAATGTTACAGTCCATAAAACGCGATTATTTTTTGTTTTGGTAAATTCTCTAAAATTTGGTTATCTCCCTGTGGCTAGCGTTGCCGGAACAGTAGCAACTTTTGATCTGGCTTCAATAGCAGCAAAAGGTGGAACATTAACGGCTATTGGCACTTGGACGAGGGACGGTGGTGATGGTTCAGACGATTTAGCGGTTTTTCTGACGAGCGAGGGAGAAGCAATAGTTTATGCAGGGACAAACCCCGGTAGTGCCGACGCATGGAATTTAGTAGGTGTATTTAACATAGGAAGGCCAATCGGCAGACGTTGTGTTGAGAAGGTCGGTGCAGATTTAATTGTTACAACGGAAAATGGGTTTTTGCCATTGTCAAAGGTGCTTCCGTTGGGGTTAAGTGCGCCAAGCGCAGCAATTTCGGATAAAATTTCGGGTTCGGTTAAAGAAGCAGCAAGGAATTTCAAAAGCACGTTTGGCTGGCAAAGTGTGCTATATCCAAAAGGCGGGTACGGTTTATTTAACGTTCCTAACTCAACGGTTCGAGATTATCATCAGTATGTTGTGAATTTAACAACAGGGTCATGGTGTCGATTTACGGGAATGAATGGGAATGCGTGGGCTGTTCACGAAGGGGAATTGTATTTTGGCGGTGCAGGTGTTGTATACAGAGGCGATACCGGAACAAATGATGTAGGAGCAGCAATAGAGGGCAGTGGGAAGACATCGTTTCAATATTTTGGTGGTAGGGGGGTGTTGAAACAATTTACGCTCATACGCCCAATTATTGCCTCTGACGGTGCATTGCCTGTTAGTATTGGTTTTGATGTAGACTTTAAGGATGGGACAGCTATTTTTACGCCAAGCTCGGTAACAAGCGAGGGAGCCGCGTGGGACGAGGCAACATGGGATGTTGACGCCTGGGCAACGGGTGCAGAACCAATACAAACATGGCGATCCGTTACAGGGATTGGATATAATGCAGCAATACGGATAAGGACATCGACAACAAATCAGGGTGTCACTTGGCACGCTGTAGATGTTCAATATAAAAATGGCACTGGACTTCGATGAGGCATGGCCTCTCTTACGAGAGGCAGCGCAAATGGGAGATGGTGTAAAATATGACGAAGTAAAAGAAGGATTAAAAACGGGAGAATTTGCCTTTTTTAGTAAAGAAAAAAGTGCAGCAATCACGGCATCTGCGGGCAAAACTTTGCGAATAGGGTTAGCCGGTGGTGATTTAAACGAATTGTGTGAAATAGAAAAAGAAATCGTACACGGTGCTATTGAAAAAGGGTATGAAAAAGTGGAAATAATGGGGAGACCTGGTTGGGAAAAAGTATTAACAGGGTATGAAAAAGTGGCAGTTTTATTAAGGAGAAAGTTATGAGTTTTATAAGAGATTTGTTTTCGTCGCCTTCGCCACCACCGGCTCCGAATCCCACTGCTCTTGCTGCTGCATCAGCGGCTGCTAATCAGGATACGGCCCGGTTACAGGCAAATTTAAACAGAATTGATACATATACTCCAGGGGGATCAGCAGTTTACTCAGACATGGGCGATGACAGGTGGCGAATGGATCAGACGTTATCCCCAGCAAATCAAGCACTTTATGACCAGCAGCTTGGTCTTGGCGGGGGAATGCTTGACCAAGCGCAACTAGCATTAAATCAACTTCCCACAGGAGCGTTTTCGTTAGAAGGTGCGCCAGCTTATCAAACAGGAATTGACTACACAGGATTACAGGCTATTCCCGGAGCAGGTGATTTTGAAGCCGCAAGACAGGCAGCGGAAGAGGCTTCATTCAATCGGGTAATGAATCGATTAAACCCACAGTTTGATTTACAGCAAGAGGCGTTAGAGACGCAATTAGCAAACCAGGGCATTGGAAGAGGTACGGAAGCCTATACACGAGCGATGGACGAATTTGGAAGACGCAGAAGCGACGCTGGAATAGCTGCGGGATATGATGCGTTATCGGCAGGGGAAGCAATGCGACAGGGTTTGTTTGCAAACGCCCTACAGACAAGGGGCCAGCAATTAGGTGAACGAACATTTGATATGAATGCTATAAATCAGGCTCGTCAGCAATATTTAAACGAGCAGCTTATGCAGCGAAATCAACAAATTAACGAACTTGCGGCATTGTTGCAGGGTTCACCGGCAATACAAGGGCCAACCCCGATGGGTGGGAGCCAGGTTAACGTACAGCCAACGGATGTAACTGGTGCCTATAATTTAGCGCAAGCAGCAGAGCAAGGAAATTATGCACAACAAATGGCTGCACAACAATCTGCTATGAGTGGATTAACCGGACTTGCCGGTATTGGGTTAGTTGGTGGAATGGGAGGGTTTGCGTAATGACACCATCATCACAACGGATGTTAGCATCGATCTTATTAAGAAACGCAGGGCAACCTGTGCGCCATCCTTTGCAAGCGTTATCTAATATTGCAAACACTTACTTTGGTTATAAAGCATTGGGTCGGGCCGATAAAGCGGATGACAGAGAAGCGTTAAACAAATCAATGGTTCTAAATCAGGCTATTCGCACAGGGCGAGGATGGACTAACCCAGATGATACATACACACAATTAAGGCAACCAATAGTAAAAGGTGTGCCAATAGCACAACAGCCAGGCGCAAAGATTATGTCTACTCCTAGAAACGAATGGGGTCAAAAAATCCCTTCTGTTCCGGGTTCCCAACAGGCAATGGCAGACGTTCTTTTAGGGGCGGGGGGAAAATATCCTGATTTAATGAAAATGGGAATGAATATGTACGGACAAGAAGCGGCCTTACAGCGAGCGCAAGAGGCAAGGAAATTGCAGCTTGGAGACATGGTAGAGAAATTAAAATTGCAAAGTGAACTAAAAGACGAAGTAAATATAAACAAAGAGCTTCGCAACATAAATAATGAGCGAAGGCTATATAATCTGCCGCTTTTGTCAAGAAGTGAATACGAAACAATGACGTCAGTAGGAGCAGGGCCAAGGGTTCAAATAGGAGATGGTCAAGGCAAATCATTAGCAGAAATAAAAGCTGCACAAGAACTAAAACAATTTACGAGGAAGGAGGAAATTAAAGAAGAAATCGCACTAAAAGCTAAACGAAAAGAGGAAAGACCCCAAAGAAGATTGTCTATTAAAAATAAAATCGATGCTATACCATCACTTGAAAAAAATCTGAAAAAAGCAATACGCCTGTCCAGAAGTGAGTTTGTTGGAGGGAATATAGGACGGGCCGGCGCATTGCTTTCACCATCTGGCGATCAAAGAAACCTAGACAACACAGTTAAGCAATTTAAATCACTTGTTGGATTAGATAAATTAGTAGCTATAAAGAAAGAGGGTGGAACAATAGGAGCA
>VTLG01005240.1_pt1 | contig 33013 bp, 37 predicted proteins | sample 4694571 | NCBI WGS metagenome assembly VTLG01 (sample SAMN12604809, study PRJNA352737) | marine metagenome | biome: ENVO:00000447; feature: ENVO:00000209|ENVO:00000569|ENVO:01000036; material: ENVO:00002151; isolation source: viral sequences binned using virsorter ...
TCCAGAGACGAACAAATACACGTGGCCACTAATAGTCTCGTATGTTCTGATATGGGCTTTACTCCTAGTCAATCTCTGGATAAACTTAGGAAGGCCACAATTAATTGGATCTTCCAACCTTTAGGTAGAAATACCTACGACAAATATTTGGACAAAAAATTCTGGCTCGATGCAAGCGATCGGCTAATGTATGAAGGTAAAGCACCTGAATTTGCTGAGACACAACGAGCTAGAATGCCCGCCTTTTTTGAACATGCAAACACAAATCTCCCTCAATACTCTTAAGTTACATAACGCACGACTGGATGAGCTAATCGCTCGGCTTGATTCTAACTTCGGTTGGAAACCAGTTCATCCTAAAGAACCCATCGAATCGATCATGTATCGTGCGGGACAAGCTAGCGTAATCGATTACATAAACTCTATTATGGAGGAAGAAATATAATGTGCTGGAATAGGGACCTACCGGACATACCGGATCCCCCGCCACCGCCACCACCGCCTCCCCCACCACCACCACCAGCTGCACCAACACCTGAAGCTGCTGATGTCGAAACAGATGTCGAGGCAGATGTAAGGGAGAGTGAGTCTAAGAAGAAAAAGAATGAAATGTCTGAAGGTACTGATGACCTAAGGATTGACTTAGACGAGGGTGCAATTAATGAAGGTACAGGTACAGGAGACATTAACGCATGAACGCACGTGAGTGTTACAGCAAATTAACTTCGGATCGTTCTCAGTTTTTGGACACCGCAGTTGAATGCTCTAAGCTCACGTTACCGTATCTAATACAAGATGATTTAAATTTAAAAATAGATCATCGTCATCTAATTACACCTTGGCAGAGTGTAGGAGCAAAGGCAGTAGTAACGTTAGCGGCTAAATTAATGCTAGCGTTACTACCTCCTCAAACTACATTCTTCAAGCTACAAGTAAGAGATGATAAACTTGGTGATGAGATACCTAAAGAAGTTAGAAGTGAGCTAGACCTATCGTTCTCTAAAATTGAGAGAATGATTATGGATTACATAGCAGCTTCTAGTGATAGGGTTGTCGTACACCAAGCTCTTAAACATCTTATTGTAGGTGGTAACGCTTTAATATTTATGGGTAAGGATGGTTTAAAACACTTCCCATTAAATCGTTATGTTGTAAGTAGAGATGGAAACGGTAACGTCTTAGAGATTGTTACAAAAGAACTAATCAATAGAAAGTTATTAGGTGTAGAGCTACCTGATCCCGAACCGAATAATGTATCGGGCGGTTTAACAGGCTCTGATGGAGAAGACGTTGAGGTATACACCCGTGTCATATTGGATAGCAAGAGCGGTCGCTGGGTCTGGCACCAGGAAGCTGATGATCACATCATTGCTGGTAGTCGTAGTACAGCACCAAAGAATGCAAGTCCATGGCTTGTTCTCCGATTTAATACAGTAGATGGTGAGGATTACGGAAGAGGAAGAGTAGAAGAATTCGTTGGTGATCTTAGGTCACTTGAAGGACTATCACAAGCACTAGTTGAGGGATCAGCTGCAGCTGCTAAAGTAGTATTCTTAGTTTCACCTTCCAGTACAACCAAACCAAAAACAATAGCTGACGCTGGTAACGGTGCAATTGTTCAGGGTAGACCTGAGGATGTTGCTGTTATACAGGTAGGTAAAACTGCTGACTTTGCTACAGCTTCTCAGATGGCTCAACAATTAGAGCGGAGAATATCAGAAGCATTTATGCAGCTGAATGTCAGACAGTCTGAACGTACAACTGCAGAAGAAGTACGTCTAACACAGATGGAATTAGAACAACAGTTAGGTGGGATATTCTCACTCTTAACTATCGAGTTTTTAATACCATACTTAAACAGAACCCTCTTAATCCTACAACGTAGTAAAGAGATACCTAATTTACCTAAGGATTTAGTAAGGCCACAGATAGTAGCTGGTGTTAATGCTTTAGGTAGAGGACAAGATAGAGAAAGTCTAACTCAATTTATAGGAACCATTGCACAGACCTTAGGTCCAGAAGCTTTGATGAAGTACATCGATCCTTCAGAAGCTATCAAAAGATTAGCTGCTGCACAAGGTATAGATGTATTGAATCTTGTTAAGACTGAAGAACAGAGGCAACAGGAAGCTCAACAGCAACAACAAATGGCAGCTCAACAAGCAATGGTTGAACAAGCTGGTCAGTTGGCAAATGCACCTATGGTAGATCCTAGTAAAAATCCTGGAATGGGACCACCACCTGAAGAATAAATGACAGAAACAATGACCTATGATGCGGGTACAGATAGCATCACAACTGAAGATAATTTAAATCCTGCAGAACAAGAGGCTCTACAGGTTGGTGAACAGATGCAAGCCGAGCAAGAACAATTACTTGCTGGTAAATATAAGAACGCCGAAGAATTAGAAAAAGCTTATGTTGAACTTCAGTCAAAATTTGGAGAAAAAAATTCTGAAGATAGCGAAGCAACTGGGGAACCCGAAAATACTGAAGCATCTGAAGAAACGACAGAAGAAAAGGAAGAAGCTAAGGAAGATTCTCCAGCATATGCATTGATTAATGAAGCAGCTACTGAGTACTGGGATAATGATAAGGAGTTGTCTGAAGAGACTATAGGTAAATTAAGTGAGATGGATAGTAAAGATCTACTCGCTGCTTATCTTCAAGCTCAAAAAAATAACCCAGTAGAAAGCCGTGCAACTCAAGACAAATTAACTCAACAAAATATTGATGAGGTAAGAAGTGTAGTTGGCGGTAAAGAACAGTATAATAATTTAATTTCGTGGGCAGGTAAGAATTTAGCAAAGTCAGAAGTAAAATCATTTGATGAGTTACTAGATTCTGGGAACCTTGGTGCTATTAAGTTAGCAGTCAGTGGCTTACAAGCTCAGTACGATAATGCAAATGGATATGAAGGAAGAATGTTAACAGGTAAACCACCAAAATCTTCTGGAGATACTTTCAGAAGTCAGGCAGAAGTTATCCAAGCTATGAGTGATCCTCGTTATGAGAAAGACCCTGCTTACAGACAAGATCTTATTGAGAAACTAGAACGTTCTGACAACGTAAAATTTTAAGTGTACCGTGGCGACCTGACCTATCATCCTCGCCGCTGTTCACTTACTTATTTATAGATGATTACAACTGAATATGGTAAGCAGAATATGTTTGCCACAGAACCACCAATCGAAGTATTAACTATGAACGACAACGCAGAACTACAAAATGGCCGCTGGGCTATGATAGGAATTATGGCAGCTCTGGGTGCCTATGCCACAACAGGACAAATTATCCCAGGAATTTTTTAAACCTTACTACATAAATGACTACAGCCACATTAACGACCAACAACTGGCAGCGTTTTTGTGACTGGACAACAAGCACAAACAACCGTCTCTACGTGGGATGGTTCGGAGTGCTTATGATCCCTGCACTACTAACCGCTGCAACAGCATTTATAATAGCTTTCATAGCTGCTCCTCCAGTTGATATTGATGGTATACGTGAACCCGTAGCTGGCTCTTTACTATATGGAAACAACATCATCTCAGGGGCAATCGTCCCATCATCTAACGCAATCGGTCTTCACTTCTACCCAATCTGGGAAGCTGCAACCATCGACGAGTGGTTGTATAACGGAGGACCATATCAACTTATTGTGTTCCACTTTCTCATCGGCATATCAGCTTACTTGGGACGCCAATGGGAACTTAGTTATAGACTAGGAATGCGACCATGGATATGCGTAGCTTATTCTGCACCAGTAGCTGCATCATTTGCAGTCTTTCTAGTGTACCCATTTGGACAAGGGAGTTTCTCTGATGGTATGCCTCTTGGTATTTCAGGGACTTTCAATTTTATGTTTGTATTTCAGGCAGAACATAATATCCTCATGCATCCTTTCCATATGCTCGGTGTTGCAGGGGTATTCGGTGGAGCTCTATTCGCTGCTATGCACGGAAGTCTTGTTACTTCTTCGCTTATCAGGGAGACGACTGGCTTAGAATCCCAAAACTATGGATACAAATTCGGTCAAGAGGAGGAGACGTATAATATTGTTGCGGCTCATGGCTACTTTGGGAGACTCATCTTCCAGTACGCTTCTTTTAATAATAGTCGCAGTTTACATTTCTTCCTGGCTGCTTGGCCCGTCACTTGCATATGGCTTACCGCTATGGGGGTTTCTACCATGGCGTTCAATCTTAACGGATTTAACTTTAACCAATCCGTAACAGATGCGAGTGGGAGAGTCATCCCTACATGGGCTGATGTGTTAAACAGAGCAGATCTTGGGATGGAAGTAATGCATGAGCGTAATGCTCACAACTTCCCTCTTGATTTGGCATCTACAACGGAGAAAGAATATGCCCTCGGGTAAAGGTACTTACGGTACAAAAAAGGGTAGACCCCCTAAGAAGGGTACTAAAAAATAATACCACGTCCGTTCATCCATCAATCATGGACGCATGAAACCAAGGCATGGAACGGGGTCTTGGTACTAAGGAATTACTAATGACAGTAAAACTAAAGTATCGTGGTATCACTTACATTAAAACAATCAAATCTTAATTAAATGAAAAAACTTGCACTTGTCCTAGCAACCACTCTTGCTTCTACACCTGCAATGGCTGGTCCATATGTAAACGTAGAATCTAACACATCCTATACTGGATCTGACTATACATCTAGAGCTACTGATCTGCATGTAGGTTATGAGAATTCAATCGGTTCTTTTGACTGGTATGCACAGGGCGGTAAGACAATCAATGCTGCTGATGGAGTAGACTCTGATTCTAATTGGTCTGGTAAACTAGGTGGTTCAATTGATGCTACTGAAAAGCTTGGGCTATATGGTGAAGTAGCTTTTAATAATGTATTCGATGAGGACACTGCGAATGCATGGGGTACAAAAATCGGAGCTAAGTATAGTTTCTAATGTCCCAACAAAGTTCTCAAGCCCCAGCTTCTGTAACTCCTCTTACACCAGAAAAGCCTGACACTCTACCGAGTGACAAGCAACCTCCAGGTGTAGATGAAGAGCAGGAGTATGAATCTCTTGAAGAAGCTCTTACGGGTTAATGAGTTATGGCTGGTAGTCTTCGGACTACTGGCCTTTCTTATAATGGTAGAAGTATTGCACACTAACTACCATCGCAAAGCTGCCCCTTATTGTGCAAGGGTAGAGACACCTCAGAGTCGGATCTCTATCTAATTGGCTTTTGGCCCGGTGCGCCGGATACCCTCTAGCCGTCTAGACGGTGGGATAGACCACAAAACTTTTATTTTAATTTGCATGCAAGGGTAAATATACAATCCATACATTTAAAACAATAAGAAAATGGCTCAACAGTCTACGCAACACCAAGCGTCGGTAACTATGCCAGGTGCTGCTAATAGCACAGGCGATAGACGAGCCCTTTATCTCAAGCTGTTCTCAGGTGAGATGTTCAAAGGGTTCGAATACAACTCAATAGCCAGAGATCTTGTCATAAAGAGAACCCTGAAAAACGGGAAATCTTTACAGTTCGTCTATACAGGACACACTAAAGCTGAATTCCATACACCTGGAAACAGCATACTCGGTAACTCCGATGGTGCACCTCCTGTTGCAGATAAGACAATCACTGTTGATGATCTACTCATCTCCAGTGCATTTGTCTATGAGCTCGATGAGACTCTTGCACACTATGAGTTAAGAGGAGAAATATCTAAGAAGATTGGATATGCTCTTGCTCAAAAATATGATAGACTAATATTCCGTGCCGTATCTCGTGGCGCAAGAAAGGCTAGCCCAATTGAGAAGGCTAACTTTGTAGAACCAGGTGGAACTCAAATCCGTGTTGGTACTACAGCTGATGCTAACGATGCTTACAGTGCAACTGGTCTGGTTAACGCATTCTATGATGCTGCAGCCGCACTAGATGAAAAGGGAGTAAGTTCTGATGGTCGTGTAGGTGTTCTTAACCCACGCCAGTACTACGAACTAATCCAACAAGTAGGTGAAAATGGTCTAGTTAACAGAGACGAGCAAGGTACAGCACGTCAGAAAGGACAAGGAATCATTGAGATTGCAGGTATCAAGATCTACAAGTCAATGAACATACCATTCTTAGGTAGATATGGTACTGCTTATAAGCCTTCTTCTGGTAACAATGATGCTCTACATACTAACGTAACAGATCCTGGTAACACAGGTAGTTTCGTGGCTGAAGAAGTTGAAGATGCACGTAACTCTGTTACTGGTATTAACAACGAGTACGGTCAAAAATCTAACTACGATAATTCTTGCGGTCTTATCTTCCAAAAGGAAGCCGCTGGAGTTGTAGAAGCAATCGGTCCTCAAGTCCAAATCACATCAGGTGATGTTTCCGTGATTTATCAGGGTGACGTTATTCTTGGTAGATTGGCTATGGGTGCTGACTATCTTAACCCAGCTGCTGCTGTTGAATTGTACGCTGGTACAGCAACTGCACCTGCTGCATTCTAACTATATTTTTTATACACACACAGGGAGGCTTCGGTCTCCCTTTTTTTATTTACAAAACTTTATGGCGACCTCGACAATTGACACCGATACCGAACTATCCGCAGTGAACTCAATCTTGGGAGCTATCGGTCAATCACCAGTAACAACACTAAACTATGAAAACCCTGAAATAGGTTTTATATATAATATACTGAATGAAGTAAATAAAGATGTCCAGAATGAAGGTTGGCATTTTAACACTGAATACCATATAGCAACTTTACCTGATGGTGATAAGTATATAACCATACCTAACAATGCATTGAGATATGATATCCATGATGGATTAAAAGATAGATCTAAGGATGTTGTAATGAGAAATGGTAGGTTATATGATTTAGTAAACCATACCGATGAATTTGATTCAACTTTGTACCTGGACTTAGTGACGCTGTATGCGTTCGAAGATCTGCCTAACCCATTCCAACGTTACATAACTTACAGGGCTGCTGTAAGGGCTGCTACCCAGCTTGTATCGAATCCTCAGTTAGCTCAACTATTAAAAGAGGATGAATTCAAAGCTAGAGCTGCATGTTTAGAGTACGAATGTGATAAAGCAGATCCTTCTTATTTCGGGAATCCGCATGATAGTTCTTATACGGCTTACCAACCATACAATGCACTGAGACGCTGATGGCAAGTATTACACAAACAATACCTAACTACAATGGGGGTATATCACAACAGCCTGATGAATTAAAATTTCCAGGACAAGTTGTAGATGCTAAGAATGTATACCCTGACTTGATTCAAGGACTGATGAAACGTCCTGGTGGTAAGTTAGTAGGATCTTTAAGTGATGGATCGAATAACTCTGTTACCAATGGTAGATGGTTCCATTACTATCGTGATGAGAATGAACAATACATAGGACAGGTAGCACAGAATGGTGTAGTCAAAGTATGGAGTTGTATAGATGGAGCAGAAAAAACTGTTACCTATGATACAGCGACTGCAACTGCTTTGACTACTTATTTAACTCATACTGATGATGAGGATATTCAAACACTAACTCTTAACGATTATACATATATAACAAATCGTACTAAGACCGTAGCTATGGCTGGTACGACTGCAACAGCTAGACCATTTGAAGCTTATATTGAATTAAAAAAAGTAGCATATGCCAACCAGTATGCATTGAATTTATTCAACGATAATTCTACAACTACTTCAACTACAGCTACTAGAATATCCCTAACATTAGTTTCTTCTAGTAATAATTATTGTTCTGCTAATGGTGGGATGGTTTCTAGAGCTACCAGAGAATCTAATCATGCTGGTAGATGTGATGATACTGCAGGTGATGGTAATGATGCTTGGTCTCCTAATGTAGGTACCAGGATATTTAATGTAACAGATGGGGAAAGTCTTACTGACGCTGCTATTTCAGGATCACATACTTATACTATTGATGTAAAATCTGCAGGTGGTGCATCAGTTAATAGAGGTAAGAATTTATACTTTAGAATTTCTACTATAGGTCAAGCTGTACCTTTCACTGATAACAGTGGGTCTGATCCAGTCACGACTTATCAATCTAGATACACTGTAACACATGATATGTTATATGGTGGAGAAGGATGGCAGGAAGGTGATTACTTCCATGTATGGATGGCAGATGCTTATTATAAAGTAAGAATTGATACAGTTAGTACCTCGGAAATTCAAGGTAACTTAGGGATTATACGTCCTACACCTACTTCATTTGATACAAAAACAACTGTAACAGCTGAGAGTATTTTAGGAGATCTATATACAGACATACTTGCTACTAGTGAATTTGCTACTGGAGAAGTACAAATCATAGGTAGTGGTATATACCTTACAAACGGTACATCGTTTAACGTAGCCTCACCGACCAGTGATTTACTTAATGTAATTACATCTGAATGTAATAATATTGAAGACTTACCAAATCAATGTAAACATGGTTATGTAGTTAAAGTTAAAAATAGTATTGCTAATGAAGATGACTATTATGTTAAATTCTTTGGAGAACATAATCGTGATGGTCCTGGAGTATGGGAGGAGTGTGCAGCTCCTGGACGTACTACTACCTTAGACCCAGGTACAATGCCTATACAATTAGTAAGGCAAGCAAATGGTACTTTCACTGTAGATCAGATTGAATGGGATGCGTGTGGCGTAGGTAATACTACTACTGTACCTGAACCTTCATTCGTAGGTCAGAAGATAAATAAAATGGTATTCTTCAGGAATAGAATGGTGATGCTCAGTGATGAGAATATTGTCATGTCGCAACCTGGTGACTTCTATAATTTCTGGCCACGTTCAGCTATAACATATACAGCTACAGACGTTATTGATATATCATGTAGTTCCGAATACCCAGCTATAGTCTATGATGCTATTCAAGTTAATTCAGGTTTAGTAATATTTACTAAGAATAAACAATTTATGCTGACTACGGATTCAGATGTTCTGAGTCCCTTAACAGTAAAGCTTAATGCCTTAGCTAATTATAATTTCAACCATAAAACTAATCCAATAAATTTAGGTACTACTATAGCCTTCTTAGATAACGCTGGAAAACACTCTCGTTTATGGGAAATGGCAAGGGTATTACGTGAAGGGGAACCTGTTGTAATAGACCAAAGTAAAGTAGTAGGTAAATTATTTGATAAGGAATTAGAATTGATTTCTAACTCTAGAGAAAACGGTGTAATCTTCTTTAGTAAAAAAGATACTACCACTCTGTATGGTTATAGATATTACAACACTACTGATAAACGTATACAGCAAGCTTGGTTCAAATGGGAACTAATGGGTACTATCCAACACCACGCCGTATTAGATGATTCATTATATGTTGTAGTTAGAAATGGTGGTAAGGATGTATTACATAAATATGTATTAAAAGCGAGTGATAATGAGCATGAAATAACAGATAATAGTAATACTGTATCTGATACTACAGATGATATTACATATCGTATTCATTTAGATAATAGTCATGCTGTTGCTTCTTCAAGTTTAACTTATGATGCTACTAATGATTGGACTAAGTTTAATTTACCTACAGGATTTAATAATAGCTCAGGACAATTAGCAGTATTTGTAGTACCGAGTGCTTCTGATCTAACATTTCAAGGACGCTCAGAGAATGTGTCTACATTTGTAGAAAGTGGAGTTACTAAAGTTAAACTACCTGGTAACTGGAAAACATATGACCCTCAATATGTAGAGGATGGTAACACAAGTGATGATGTAACACCCGCTAATAATATAATACTTGGTTATCAGTTTGATATGGAAATACAATTCCCGACTATCTACTATACACAAGAGGGTAATGGTAAAGTAAGATCTTTAATTAATGGTAATTTGATTATACATAGAGTTAATTTAAACTTAAAAGCTAATGGTTTATACACTACTATATTAGATAGGATAGGTAAACCAACTTATACTGAAACATGGGAATCAACCTTAGCTGATCAGTATGGGGCTAACAGAGTACAAGTTGATGACAGTGCAACACAAATTATACCTACATATGAAAAGAATACTAACTTAACCTTAACACTTAAATCTACACACCCTACACCTGCTACATTAAGTTCAATGACATGGGAGGGTTCGTACACAGATAGAAACTACCGCCGTGTCTAAATACATTCACCCAATCACACTGGAGGCTGCTAAACAAGTAGCCTCTAACTTACTTCCTGATGACTGGAAAGAGGTCGAAGAAGGTCATGGAGTAAATCCCACAGCAGCTTTATTTGACGCTGTTCAAAAACCCTCTTGCATATACTTCGTAGTGCCTAACGGCAAGACTGCTGGTATGGCTGGAGTAGATCCAGGAGGACGTATCTGGATGTTATGCACTAATGCCATCCATGACTACCCTATAACGTTTGCTAGAGAAGCAAAGCGTTTTGTAGATAGCAGAAAAGAACCGCTACTGTGGAACATTGTTGATAAACGCAACAAGGTCCATCTAAAACTACTTAAATTCCTTGGGTTCAAGTTTTTAAGAGAAATAAAATATGGACCTAACAACTTATCCTTTATAGAGTTTTGCCGTGTGCTTAGGATCCCAGGCTAGACATGCCAACAAAGTCGCTATGCGACAATACCAGTATCAACTGGACAAACGAGAACGTGAATGGATGCAAACCCTTAGTTTAACTAGGGCAGAGCAAGTACAGCATGAACAACTGATTGATGCTAGTAACCTTGGATTAGCTAATGTTTTCTCACAAATACAAGAGCAACAAGGTGAAATGATTGACCAAGCGATGGTTGCTCGTCAGGAAGATTGGAAGAACTTCCTTGAGAATAGTAAATTCGCTGAAATGAAAGCTAGTGGTAGAGCCTTAGGTCGATCTACCAATAGAATAGGAGCTCTTGAATTAGGTCAATACCTGAAAAGAGGTAATGATGTGGCTAATCAAATAACTAAAGCTACTAGAGACTTACAACGACAAGGTGCTCAAGCTAAGGGACGTACCAGAGCTCAACAATTACAATCCTTTACTAAAGTTGCTTGGGAGAAACATCCTGATATTGCACCACCTAAACCTGTGTTACAGAATGTAGGTAATGCTATGTTTATGGATGCCTTGAAAATAGGTACCAGCATTGCAGGTATTGCTGGCACTAATGTAGGTACAGGCTCGTTATTTGATGCAGTTTTTGATTAAATTATGGCATTACTAGAACCACAACAACCCATTGATTGGGTGTCTTCATTAGAAAAAATCTATGCAAGACAAACTAGACAAACTGAAGAGCATTATGCTAGATTAACTGCTAGAGATGAGCAGGACTTAAAGAAAAAGAAAAACGAAAGTTTTATAACGCAGTTAGAAGCTCTTTCTAAATTTTCTACTACAGTTGGTAAAGCTAAATCTGCTATTGACAAAGCTTCTGAAAAAAAGAAAGCAGGGGAACTCTTAGCAGATCAAGTAGAGTTTAGAAAAAATAATCCTGATCTAAAACTTACTGAAAAATACCTTGATAATTATAACGCATTAGAAAAAGATCAGGTTGATTTAAGTAAAGAAATTAAAGAAGCTATTAAAAATAAAAAAATAGCACCTGAATTAGGATATGCCATTTTAGAAGGTCACGGTACAAAAGTACTGAAATATTCTAAATTGATGGCTTATGAGAAATTAAATAGAAGTATTTCAGATCTCAATACCAAATTAAATGATCCCGCTAATGAAGAATTTCAAGCGGAATTCCGAAGTCAGCAATTAGCTGGTAATACAAAAAGGTTTTATGAAAAATACATCTATGGTGAGTTATCAGAATTAGGTTTAAAAGATTCATGGGTAAAGGATAACCTACAAAAAACCATAGAAAAATATACTAATACAAAAGGTGTTTTAAATAGTATAAACGTTAAGGATGTACATTTAACTGCTAAGACTGAAGAACTTGATAATGATATAACAACAGCTTTAGGACTAGATTCACCTGGATCAGAATTATCTAAAATTCTTTCTAATCAAATCGAAACTGAAGGTTATGATGAAACTGTCTTACGATTAATCCGTTTAGCTGATGCTGGTGAGTTAGAACTTGGTGAATGGAACGACATCAAAAATAATCTTGCTAAACATCGTGGAGGAAAGGAACTTTCGGAAGAGATGAAGAAAGCTGATGCAAAGTTACCTCTTGAAGAACAAAAGTATGCTAGATATGAAGTCGGAGATAAAGTTGATAAGTTAGATTTACTGATTAAAACTAATGATAAAGAACAGATAAGAAATGCTATCGCTGCTCGCAATAAAAAACAGATTAATAAAATAATAGCATCCCATGAAGTTGAGATGGAAGCTGTTTTAGCAGCAGCACCAGGTACTTATGATGACAATCACATAAATACAGTAATAGCAAGAGCGGAGAATGCTATGATAGGTGATGATAATCAAACACTTAAACGACTTAAAAACTATAGTAATAATACTGACGTTCCAGAGGTCTCAGAATATCTAAATAATGAACAAGTAACTGGTTCTAAAGCAGGAAGTCTATTTACTCGAAAAAACGAAATAGAAAAAATATCAAACAGTTTGATAGCAAACCCGCTGTTAGAGCAAATAGCAGATGAAGAGGCTTATTATAAAGCACTTGGGAGACCTATAACTTTCGATGGACACATTAATGATGTCTTGGACCATCTTAGGGAAAATAATGACGATTTAAGTTTAGATAAAACAGATTCAGTATCTCTAACCGTTAAGTCAATGGCAAGGGAAATGGCTGTAAAACGTAATTATTTCCATGCTATGATTAGGAAACAGAATCCTAACTTAGATCCTTTTGAACAAGCTAATTTAGCTGATCAAAAGTGGAAACAGTGGTTAAAAGAGAATGGAGATGGTGTAGCTAATACTAGGAAAAATCAACAAAACGGCACAGTTGGAAGGTTTTCATTTGACCAAAATTCAGGTAAGTATACACTGTATGATACACATCTATCGAATCAAGCATATCAAACACAACTTTTACGACAGGATGAGTTAAAGAATAACGATAGCTTTACTGTTAACAATATCAAACAATGGAGATCTAAAATAAATGACTCTCGACGTGACATTGATATAACAACACGTGGTAGTTGGTTAAACACTTTACTAGATACTAATGGTTCAGTTTTAGATCCAGCTGATATTGTACGTGCTGTTAGAAATACAGAGAGAGTGAATCTTTATAATAAAGAACTTATCATTAAAGCTAGGATATTAGGTATTCAACCAGGCGTTTTACTTAAACGACAATATAACGCTTTAATTTCTAGCACTGCTGAAAATGATCAATTATTGGTTGCAAGTACTGGTTTAACTAAGTATAGGTCTATGATAGAAGAACAAGCTCAACAAGAGATCGATTTCAGGAAAGTAATCCAAAAATCAGGTCATAAAGATCTTCTATATTTATATGAACATATAGGTTTAGAAAATGCTTCTCCAGCTCAATTAGCACGGTTCAGTCAATCCTTAGATCAGGACTTTGTTTCGTCTAGAGCAACAGTAGAACAAGGTATAGAAGATACTAGCCAACCTATTGAAGGTGAACAAAGTGAAGTAGGGGTTAGTCCTGAAATTATTGAACAAAGTAATTTAATTAATAAAGAAAGATTGGAAATCATATCAAAAGAAAATAATTATGCAAATAATACGATTAATGAAATGAAAAAACGAGGATTAGTTACTTTTAATGCTAATGGTGATTTGATACTTGTACCCCCTAAGAATTCATTCTTAAAGAATGAGAAGTTTACAAATTTACCTTCACTAACTTACATTAAATGAATATGATTCTATACCTATACCGCAAGTATAAATTATGAATGAAGAATTAAATTTCGCTGAAATGTCAGATGAGGAGCTTATCAAGCGTTTTCAGACAATCAACGAAAATACTACTAATACAGGTTCTAACGTATCTACGGATACTCAAATAAAACCTGAAACAGTAGACGCTCCTGAGGGAGGAAACAGATTTGAGGGCATGACCGCTCGAGAACAAATGGATGCTGCAAAACCTGGTGAACTTATACCAAGTTTAGGTTTTAGAAAACCAAGACCAGGTGCTCTAGGTATAGTACAAGACACTCTCCAAGGTACAGGAGAAAGCCTCGCACCAGCAGTAGGTCTTTTAGATACGATAACTGATGTTATCAATATGGCTAGTCCTAGAGGGATACCAGATATACCTAAAATACCTGAATATGAAAAGAAATCAGTACAAGCTGTTAGGAACATATCTGGACTTATAATACCATCTCTTGGTCTTAGAAGTCTAGCGATACAAGGTTTTTCTAAAATACACGCTGCAGGTAAAGCAGCACCATGGTTACAAAAATTAGGAAATTCTAAATCTTTTTCTTACTTTTCTAAATTTGGTATTGATGTAGGTACTGGTGGTTTTGTGGACTATGCTGCAGAACAGAATCAAAAAGATGATAACCTATTAGGTACTTTAAAACAATATTGGCCTAAAACATTTCAATGGATACCTGACAGTGTAGCCACTGATGCTGATGATACAGCTGGGGAAAAACGTGCTAAGAATGTAGGAGAAGGTGCTATCTTTAATGTACTATCTAGTATTATTGAAGGTGCTGCTTATCTTACAAAAGCGGGTAGAAGTATTAAAAGAACTTCTCAATTCATACCAGCTAAGGAAGGTGGTAATGCAAATATAGATTCTCTTGTTAAAGATGAATTTACTGATATAAAATTTTCGGATAATCCTATAGAAGATAATGTTCTTAGAGGTTATGCTAGAAAAGAAAAAGAATTGAATTTATTAAATGAATACTATGTCAGTAGGGGTGATGATGTAGTTGATTCTAGCCTATATGATGAAGGAGAACTTTTAGTACGAACTAAAGATTCAGATGGGATTCTAGGTGCTGCTGCAGATGCTGCACAAATTCAAAATAATTTAGACTCTAGTTGGGGTAGGATAGGTAATATTATCCATGAAGCTACTAGAAAAGAAGGTATTGAATTAAACAATTTATCTAAGCGTACATTAGTTTCTGAACTTACACAACAACTAAAGGAAGGTGGTCCGTATAGTAAACGCTTAAGATCTAATAAATTGATATCTTCTAAAATGATGGATGATGCTGGTAAGAAACTAGCAGCTACATTATTACATCCTAGAGTATCACCTGATGAAATAATAGGATTACTAAATGAGTTTAAAAGGTCTGTAGAAGGATCTGCTGTAAGAATTGTAGGTAAAAAAGGTATCTCAGGAGCTATCAAACAACTGAAAGCACAGATGTTAGATTTAGATGCTCAAAAAGCTAGAGCATATTTAGCGACATCTGAAGCTGGTCAAGTAGCTGATTTTGCTGAAGGTGCTAGATATATGGAAGGTGGTGCTTCTGTAAATAGAACTGTAGATTTAATGGCAGATCGTTTAGAAGTATTAATGGTAGAAAAAGGACTTGCTAATTTTGAAGTAGGTTCTATGCTTTCTAGTATGGATTCTTGGAAAAAAGCAGTTGAAACAGGTGATCAAGAAATTATCAACAGTGCAGCAGATGCTATTACAGGTGCTCATGGTGCTAAATTAGCAGAAACAATACCTAAAGTTAAAGAATGGACTAGTACTTTAAAACAAGTAGCTAGAGATAATCCAGAATTCCTTAGACCTTTACTATTAGCTAATGAATTTACTGATGGAAATGTCGATACATTATGGAAACTACATAATTGGGCAGGTGAGAATTTAGCTACTTTTAAAAAAGCTGTATATGATGGTAATCCAGAAGTACCTTCTATAGTTAATAAAGCTATGTGGAGTAATATATTTAACTCTGCACTCTCTGCGATAGCAACACCTATCAATGCTGGTGTAGGTAACTTAACTGGTTTATTAGGTAGAGGCTTGGCTACGGTCACTGGAGCTGTCGTACAAGGTGATATTGTCAGAGCAAAGAAAGCCATGGTTGCTCATTTTGCATTTGATGATACCTTACAAAAAGCTACAGATCATATGAGATTGGTCTTTAGAAAAGCTTCTAATAATCCAACAGAAGTTAGTTATATGATGCGTGGTGATATAGCTACCCAGGAAGAAAAAGGTTTAAATATCTTAAGAGACTGGGCATATGCTGCTTCTCAAAGAGGAGAAGATGGCGGATTAATGATGCTTAGTGTCTTTGAAGATTTAGATGCATTATCTAAAGATCCTGTTCTTAGATTTGGTGGTAATTCTATGACCGCATTAGATGGTTTCTCTAAATCCGTAGTCGCTAATACAGAAGCTAAGTATATAGCATTCAATAAACTTGCTCAATCAGGAGAAGAGATAACTGAGAAAAGCCTACAGAAAGCTGCTAATGAAGTATATGATGGTTGGTTTGATGCCAATGGTATGATAAGAAACGAAGGTATAGATAAAATTACACAGGAAATAGCTTTAAATGCTGACTCTCCTGTTGTTGAAGGAATGAATAATTTTATCAAACGTTTCCCTGCTGCTCGTACATTTATATGGTTCCCTAGAACTACTGCTAACATTATCGATACTTTTGGTAAATGGAGTCCAGCTGGTATATTATCCTCTGATTATCAGAAGATGTGGGGTCCATTAGGTATGAAACGGATGGATGAGTTTTCCATAGATGAAATTACTGAAATTTTACAAAGTAAAGGTAAACCAGTAGATGAATTCGCTAGAGAAACTTTTGAAATGCTTAGAGCTGAAGTTAAAGGTAAAGCAGCTTTAGGTAGTCTTATGGTTACTATGGCTGGTATGGCGGCTACTAATGATAGATGTACAGGTAATGGTCATTATGATAAGTCCAGACAACGTATGAGAGTACGTAGTGGATGGAAACCTAAATCATGTAAAGTACCAGGTACTGATAAACAAGTTAGTTATGAATGGATGGGTCCAATAGGTGACTGGTTATCATTAACAATTGATGTAGTTGATAATTTTGATAGCCTAACAACTTCTATGCAAGAAGATTTGTATAATAAATTAGCCTTTGTATTAGGTGCTGCTATTACTAATAGATCAGTTCTATCTCAATTAGAACCTATGTATGATGTATTACAAGGTAATGGTGCGGCTGCTTCAAGATGGGCTACATCATTTGGTAATAATTTAGTCCCTTTAGGTAGTTTGAGAAATGAATTAGGTAAAATCATGTACCCTCAACTACGACAAATAAGATCAGAATTAGATAAAAATCTTAGGAATAGAAATGCCTGGTTAGATATGTTCGATCCTGAACGTGCTTTACCTTCTGTAGTTGATCCTATAGATGGTAAACCAATAGGTAAAGAGGACAATTGGTTCCTTAGAGTATGGAATAGAGGACCAGCAAAAATAACATCCGTCCCATCTAAAGAAAGACAATTCTTAATTGATATTGAATTTAATAGTTCACCAAATATGAGGTTAAGTCAACGTGGTGCTGTCTTACTTAACCATGAAATAACAGCTATCAACACTATAATGGGTGAGCAAGGCTATTATAAGCAATCTATCAGGGAAATAATGAGTAAAGCTAGTAGATTAGAATATAAAGCTCCAGATGGAACTGTATATGTAGGTTTTAAAAACATTATACGTGCTCAACGTAGAGGTTTGATACCTTCTGATATTTTAGATACAGGTAAGTTTGCAAATATATTTAACGATTTAAGGTCAGCTTATTCAGATGCTAAACGAATAGCAGAAAAGTCTTTACCAGACGATATATTAGCTGGTATTCGAGATCGTGAATTTGAGAAAAAAATGAATACTAAAAACCAAAAATATGGGAACATAAATCAAGTATTAGAAGATTCAAATCTTCAAAAAACACTTAACATAGCTAAATGACTTATTCAACGGAAAATAGCCATACTCAGACGGTATCAGGTAACAGAGATTTCACTGTTACCTTTCCGTTCCTTGCTACCACTGACCTGAAAGTCCAACTAAATGGCGTTACAAAACAATTAACGAATGACTATACGATTGTTCAATCAGGGGGTAGTACCGTTATTAATTTCAATGTAGCTCCTGCTGACAATGATACAATTCGTATATTTAGAGATACAGATATAGATGCTATAGAAGCTACATATACAGCTGGTAGTGCGATTAGAGCATCAGACTTAAATACAAATAATACTCAATTACTATATGCTGCACAGGAATTTGGTACATTAAAAACTGATAATTCTGTTTCATTTTCTTTAGGTAATAAAGGAGATTTACAAGTTAATAGTTCTACTGATTGGTCTCTAAATGCTAATTCTATTGAGTTAGCCATGATGACTGATAATAGTGTTGGTACCAATGAACTGATTAATGATAGCGTTACAGTAGATAAATTAGCTAATAATTCTGTAGCAAGTGATTTTATAATTGCTGATGCTATTAATGGAACGAAGATAGCAGATGATTCAATCAACTCAGAACATATAGTTGCAGACTCTTTAGATACAGAACACTATGCACCTGGATCAGTAGATGCAGCAGCTATAGCTACTAATGCAGTAACAGCAACTGAATTAGCTGATAATGCTGTAGATACAAATGCTATTGTAGCTAATGGAGTTACTTTAGCAAAACTTGCTGCAGAAGTATCGAACGCATTAAACCCTGTTGGTACTGTTATTTGGTATTCAGGATCTTCAGCTCCCACTGGATATTTAAAAGCTAATGGAGATAGTATTGCTAATGGTAGTGGAACTACACAAAGTATAACAGCAGACTTCTCTGCTTTATATGCAATAGTTGGGGCTAATTTACCGGACTTACGTGGTGAATTTATAAGAGGTTTTGATGACGGTAAAGGTACAGATAGTGGTCGAGGAATAAGAACTACTCAAGCAGATGAATTTAAAACTCACCAACACTTATTTGGTGGTGATGACCAGATAGAATCACAAGGTTCTTATACAGCTGTTGCTGCTATGGCGTATGACGCTAATTCATCAACTAGCGGAGACGCGCATGATTATAGAACTAAAAGCGATACTAGTAATTATGGTGGCACAGAAACAAGACCAAGAAACGTGGCTCTTTTAGCCTGTATTAAATATTAAACATGGCCGTAACAACTGAACATTTTTATGACGGGAATAACTCCACCACTTCCTTTGCATATACATTTCCATATTATAAGACCTCTGATATTAAAGTAAAAGTCGGGGGCACTTTAAAAACTGAATCAACACACTACAATGTTACTGGTACTAATATAGTTTTCACTAGTGGGAACGTTCCACCAACTGGTACTAATAACATCCATATTTATAGAGATACTGATGTAGACACATCCAAAGCAACATTTGCTGCAGGATCATCTATCAGAGCAACAGACTTAAATAATAATCATTTACAACTACTTTACCATGCACAAGAGCATGATAATTTAATCCAAACTGGAGAACTTGCTAATGCTGAAGGTAAAGGACAATTAGTTAATGCTAATATTTCTGCTACTGCAGCTATTGCTGGTACTAAAATATCACCAAACTTTGGTACTCAAAATATAGTAACTAGTGGTACAGTTGATGGTAGAGATCTATCAGCTGATGGTACTAAATTAGATGGGATTGAAGCAGGTGCAACAGGAGATCAAACCAATGCTGAGATTAGAGCTGCGGTTTCGGCTGCTACTGATTCGAATGTATTTACAGATGCAGATCATAGTAAACTCGCTGCGATTGAAGCATCGGCTACAGCAGATCAAACAGGTGCTCAAATTAAAACAGCTTACGAAGCCGAAGCGGATACTAATGCATATACCGATGCTGAGAAAAGTAAGTTAGCTGGAATAGCAGCAACTGCTGAAGTCAACGTTCAATCAGATTGGAATGCTAGTTCAGGTGATGCACATATACTTAACAAACCTACAATAACTACTGTAGATGCTAGTAGTGTAAACACAGCTGGTGCTGTAATGAATTCTGACCTTGATGGTAAGGGTGAATTATTAGTAGGTGATGGATCTGGTGATCCTACAGCATTAGCAGTTGGTACGAATAACTATGTACTAACAGCAGATAGTAATGAAGCTACAGGTGTTAAATGGGCTGTAAATAGTGCAGTAGGAGAAGTAAACCAAAACGCATTCTCTAATGTAGCTGTAAGTGGCCAAACTACAGTAGCAGCAGATTCAGCTACAGATACGTTAACATTGGCAGGTGGTAGTAATATAACTCTTACAACCAATGATAGTACAGATACAGTAACAATTGCTGCAAGCGGTGGTGAAGTAACAGTACAAGATGAAGGCTCTGCCTTATCTACAGCTGCAACAACTATTAACTTTGTTGGTAATGGTGTTACAGCAACAGGTACTGGTGCTACTAAAACTGTTACTATTCCTGGTGGTGGTGCTTCGTCAATTGATGATGATTCAATTGTAGAAGCTAAATTAGATATACATAATGACCCTTCGGGTACAGATAAATATCTAAAATATACTTCTAATGGAATGGAGTGGGCTACTGCAGGTAGTGGAACTCCTGAAGGTACAGTAATCTTATCTACAGGTGAATCAGGTACAACTAAGTTTCTTAGAGTAGATGGAGATGGATCTTGTTCATGGCAAGTACCTCCTGATACAAATACTCAATTAAGCACTGAACAAGTACAAGATATTGTCGGTGCTATGTTCACTGGTAATACTGAAACTAATATCAGTGCTACTTATGAAGATAGTGATGGAACCATAGATTTAGTTTCAACTGATACCAACACTCAGTTAAGTACTGAAGAAGTACAAGACATTGTTGGTGCTATGTTTACTGGTAATACAGAAACAAACATCGCAGCAACTTATGAGGATTCTGACGGTACAATAGATTTAGTTTCTACAGATACTGTATATACACACCCTAACCACTCTGGAGAAGTAACTTCTACAGCTGACGGTGCTACGGTTATTGCAAGTAACATTGTTGATGAAGACAATCTAAAGGTAAGTAATGGACCTACGAATGGGTATGTCTTAACAGCTAGATCAGGTAATACTGGAGGCATGACATGGGAAACTACACAAACTGCTATTGGTCAAATAACTGAACATAAAGCTACGATGACAGCAAACCATACAATAGGTACAGGTAATAACGGCTTAGTAGCTGGACCGTTTTCACCAGGAAGCTACACATTAACGATCCCTAGTGGATCAACATTCACGGTGGTATAACTATGGCAATTACAATTAATGGTACAAGTAATACCATCACTGGATTAGCAGCTGGTGGGTTACCTGATAACACAATAGACAACGGGTCAATGGCAGATGATGCTATTGGCGTAGCAGAATTATCAGCAACAGGTACAGCAAGTTCAAGTACATATTTAAGAGGTGATAATTCTTGGGCTACAGTTGATACAGATCCAACAACAACATCCGGTACCAACAACTTTACAATTGCCGATGGTGACTTAATAATAGGAACTGCTGGTCATGGTATTAGCTTTGCTGCTGATGGAAATCTAGGTGGTATGGATAATGAGCTGATGGACGATTATGAGGAAGGTACTTGGACTCCTACATTTAATGGTGGATATACAAGTATTACTTATGTCGATCAGAAAGGTGGTTATATAAAAGTAGGGAACTTAGTTACAGTTTGGTATCGAATAGGTATATCAGCAGGTACAGCTAATAGTAATGCATTTTCAATTGGTCCGATGCCGTTTACATCTAAGAATTGGCATGGAGCAGGAGAGCAACCAATGGGAGGTGGACTGTCTCATAATAAGTTTGCTGAATTCACTAATGGAGATTGGTATATTCCCTATTTAACTGATGGGGATGTTAATGTCAGCTTCAATAGAAACGGAGATACAACTGTAGCTACGGCAACAAATATTTCTGGTAATAAATACATCCAAGGTTGGATGCACTTCGCTACATAATTATAAGACATGAGTGAAATTAAATTAAATGCTGACTCAGGAGGAGGAACTGTCTCCCTTAAGGGTCCAGCTACAACAACAAGTAATGCTGCAGTTCCATTTGTCTTACCAGTAGCCGATGGTAGTGCAGGACAGTATTTAAAAACAGATGGTTCAAAGAATCTTAGTTTTGGAACTGTTGTTACATCTATAGCAGATGATTCAATAACAGAAGCTAAGTTAGATATACACGCAGCTCCTAGTGGTACTGATAAATTCCTTGGCTATACCTCAAATGGTATGGAATGGGTAACTGTTTCTACAGACCCAACGACAACCTCCGGTACTAATAACTTCACTGTTGCTGATGGAAACCTAGTAATAGGAACAGCTGGACACGGTATTGACTTCAGTGCTCAAACTGCTACTTCAGCGTCAGGAGCTAGTATGTCTGAAGAAGTGCTAGACCATTATGAAGTTGGTACTTGGACTCCTTATTGGTGGGGATATCATCACAGCAATGCTGGTTGGCAAGCTTGGCCGATGGATACTGCAGGTAGTGCTAGTGGTAGGTATATAAGAGTTGGAAACGTTGTTCATGTCTGGTGTAAAATATCAGGATTTGAAATGGATAATACTACTTCTTCTTATCCAAGTATCGCTGGATTACCTTTTAGTGGTATTGCTGAAACAGCTTTTGGTTCTGCAGGATATTCAGATGTTTTTAGCAACAACAGTTCCGAACATTCTGTTACAGGTAAAATAAGTGATGGCACGAAAATCGGTTGGATGTGTAATTCAAAAAGTAACCCAACTATCAATGGAAGTTCGAACCGAACTTTTGTTGGCGGAATAACCTATTTTGTATCTTAATTATTATGGCATTAACTAAAACACAAGTCGAAGACAAAATTGAAATTGTTGGGGACTATAAACATATACAAGTAAGAACAGCATCAGTTATTAAAGAAGATGGTACTGAAATATCTCGTTCTTTTCATAGAAAAGTATTAACTCCTGGCAATCTTGATGGATCAGATAATCTTGTAGATACTGATACGTCTTCTGAATCAACCGAAGTTAAAGGTATAGCAAGTACTGTTTGGACTACTGATGTTAAGAATGCTTGGAAAGCTAAATTAATAGCTGATAAACCATCATGAGTACATTAAAGTTGACAGCTACAGGAGGCGGTGGAGGTACCGTCTCTCTGAAAGCTCCAGCTTCAACACAATCTAATGGTGCAATAGAACTTACATTACCTACTCAAGATGGTTCAGATGGACAATTTCTATCTACTAATGGAAGTGGTGTACTAAGTTTTGCTGCTGCTGGAGGTGGTGTAGATAGTGACAGCGATAGTAATACTTCTGCTGGAACTGATGCTGGTAATGCAGGTACATGGAGTGGAGCAACAAATAATAGTTGCTTCGGACATGATGCAGGAACTGCTATTACGTCTGGAGATAACAATACTTATATTGGTGATGCAGCAGGTGCAGCAGCCACTACCACTAGTAACAACGTAGCGGTGGGTAAGAGCGCTCTTGCAGCGTCAACTACGGGCGCTTCGAACGTTGCTATTGGACAAAATTGTATGGCTAATGCTGATGTAACTGGAAGCAATAATACAGCAGTAGGTCAGCAATCTCTTGAAAATTTGACTTCAGGATCTTATAACTGTGCACTGGGACAGGATACTTTAGAAAAAGTAACAAGCGGATCTAACAATATTGGTATAGGTCGAGATGCTGGTGGAGAAATTACTACAGAAGTAGGAAATGTTGCAGTAGGCGCTTGGGCTTTAACTGATTGTACAGATTCCTATAATGTTGCTGTAGGGTATAATGCTGGTAAAGAAATATCTACTGGCAATAAAAATGTGGTTATAGGATTTGAAGCGATGAAAGGCTCAAATGCTAATACTACTGGTGATCAGAATGTTTACGTAGGCGATGGAGCTGGGTTTTCTAGCACTTCAGGAGGTATCAATACAGTAGTTGGATCTTTGGCAGGTTATAATATAACTACAGGAGGTGGAAACACCCTACTCGGAAGAGAATCTGGTGAGGCAATTAATTCAGGAGAAGATAATATCTGCATAGGAGTAAATGCTGGTAACTACACCAACGCTATAACTACTGGTCAAAAGAATATTTGCGTAGGAAATTATACACATCCTAGTGCTGTTGATGGGACTTATGAAACATCTATAGGATATAATTTAACTGGTAAGGGTACTTCTACTGCATTTATAGGTGGAAATGTATATAACTCAGCGAATACGTCAGCATGGCAGACTACTTCTGATAGAAGAATTAAAAAGAATATTGTTGATAACAATGATGGGTTAAGCAAGATTAACAGTGTTCGTGTTCGTAATTTTGAGTATAGAACTTTTGATGAAATCACAGAATTAGATAATCCAGCGGCTGCAGTTATTGAAAAAGAAGGTACACAATTAGGTGTAATAGCTCAGGAAATAATGGAAGTATTACCTGATGTTGTAAAGCAGGAAAGTACGGGAGCATATAGTGTAAATCCAGATAATCTAACTTGGTATCTTGTTAATGCTGTCAAAGAGTTATCTGCAAAAGTAACTGAATTGGAGGCGAAAGTAAATGGCTGAACGTACTGCAGAAGAAGTAGCAAAACTCTTTAGTGCTGCTGGAGATTGCGTGAAAGAAATCGATAAATCTAAAAGATCAGATGAAACAGATGCTGATTATAAGAGTCGGATAAAACGTAATGTTGAACATCTTGAAGGACTCAAAACCTATAAAAAGGAAGATGAAACTACATCTATCTGGACTACTGAAGACTTCACTGATATTAACGCAGCAATAACTTCTGGTAAGGCTAAATACGAGTAATGTCAATTCCGATTCCAACCCCTAAGCTCCCAACGCCCTTAGACGTGCCTAGCTTCGAGTTTAAGCCCCCTTCAGCTCGTATTCCATCATATCGCCCCATGGTGATAGCTCCGGCTGATCTAGAGGCTCCTCCGGAGACTAAGTCATCGGAAAAAGAAACAACCGAACAACCAGATTCACCTAGCTTACGGATTCCTGTATTAGATATACAGATGCCGTTACCAACAGCAGAAGTTGTAACGACTGCTACTTATGCAGCTGTGGCTGCTGTAGCTACTACAACTCTTGCCACCCCTTTCTTTGAGCAAATCAAAAAGAAACTACAGAAATTTATCCAAGGTAAAATCGATAAATGGAAGGAAAACAGGAAGAAAAAAAAGGACTCCTCGGAAAGCTAAAAGACGCTGCTGAGGATCAAGAACACCAAATCCAAATTCTTGGTACATTTGTCAGACTTGGCGTAGTAGTTTGGTCAGGCTTTATTATAACCATGAATTATGTAGAGTTACCCATGATTAAAAAAGCTGGGAACTCAGATATCACGTTCGTTGCCAGCGTATTTACGGGTGCACTTGCCACTTTTGGCTTGTCCACTGGCAATAATAATAAAGATAAAGGCACACCCGTCAACTGTCCTATGGTAAATAAAAAGGAAGAATGAAGAAATGGCTTTTACTCTTCCTACTGGCATCACCCACGGTAGCAAGAGCAGAATTAGTAACCCCAAATTTCACCCAGGGTTCGATGAACAGTACAACAACAACGACTCAAGAGATAACAGAAGAAATAACAATAACAACGTATGGTTCAGCATTAAACAAATGGTCTGGGGACAACATAACCCACACCTCAACAACGTCAGGAGGTATAGCCGATTCAGATTCGGTATTCAACATGACAACAGCTGGTTCAGATTTCACTCTAGAAATCGTAACAAGAGCAGCAAGTCAGGTATTAGAAGTACAGGAAATCGAAAGAACAATCGAAACTACTGCTACTACTACCTCCTTATCGGTCTTCTCACAATAGGAGCTCCTGTTAAAGCAGAAGATGAAACGAATAATGTAAGCAACCCCGTTGCGGCTGCGACGGGAAATGTCACCAATCAAGCGGTGCAATTCCAGAATAATGGAGCACCGTCGAGACAGGTATATGGTCCAAATATTAGCTGTAATGGCAGTACCATGACCTTTAGTCCATTCTATATGGGGAATCATACAACACCATTTGATGATACTATGTCCCAACAAAGCTATACTGTAGCTGAAAACTGGGGATTTCAATTGAATTTTATGGTTCCTTTAGATAGAAAAGGATTAGAACAATGTAGAAGAATCGCAGCGCGCCAGGAAGATAAAATGCAGCTTGACTTTGAATTAGTCAGAGCTAAAGAATGTGCAAACCTAATGGCAAAAGGTTTCATGATCCGTCCTGGCACTCGTGTATATCATTTGTGCAGTGATATTATACCTATAGCTTCTTATAAAAAGTTGCAAGATAAGGTATTAGAATGCACTTTGCCACCTAAACCATGGTATAATCCATGGTATAAACATAAAACACCATGTCCAAATAAAAAATGAGTACTTTATCCGACATAACAGCTAGAGAAGCTGAAGAGAAAAAAGCTAAAGCTAAACCAAAATCCAAAAAAGAAACTAAATCCACTGAAGAATAATGATGATCGTACTTAAACCCATCCTAATGGCATTCCTTTCCTCCTCCGCAGTAAAGGATCTAGTTATTTCCTTACTTGAAGCGTATGCTAAAAGTACTGACAACACTATTGATGATCAAGCAGTAGCCTTGATTAAAAAGAACCTATTTCCAGGACTTAAAGAATAATGACTAAAGCAGCAGAAGAAGACTTTAACCAATTACATAATCTCGTTACAAATGAATTCCTTAAACGTGTTAAAAGCGGTGAGGCTTCTACTGCTGACCTTAAAGCAGCATGTGACTGGTTAAAAACTAACGACATCACTGGTGTCGAATATGATGGTAGTCCCCTAGAGAAATTATCTAGGGTGATACCTGCCATAGATCCTGAACAAGTTAAACGGAGAATGTATGGGACAATCAAAAACCTCTAAGCATTATGCCAGTAATAAGGCATCTGCAGCTAAACACTCAAAAGATAATAGCCCTGGAGGTAAATACGCCCACTCCAAAGCATATAAACGTGAGCATTCGAAAGCTAGAAAACAACTAGGAATTGGAAAGGGTTCTAATTCGGATGCTTCTAAACAACCGGACGGTTCGTATAAAAAAGAATCACGAAGTACTAATAGAGGTAGAGGAGGTGCGAAAAGGAAATGAGTACTCCAGGTCCAAAAGAGACAGTTGAATTACTGACAGAAACAGTTCGTCAACGTATCGTAGAACGTTTAGACGAAGTACAGCCACTTTTAAAGGCAGCAAGAGAGCAAGCTGCTTCTAAATATGGTGCTACTGGAAAAAGATTACAAGCGATTAGTCCTGAAGCTTACCGTAATATTGAAAGATTAGCTAAAGAATCGAAGAAATTAACTAGAGGTTTAGGAGGTCTTTTAACTTCTGATCCATTACAAGCTGTTAATCCTGCATCTGGTGAAACTTGGGGTTCAGTTTTACAGGATATAATGGATAAAAATATAGTAGGTGAAAGATTAGCACAACGCTTAGATGCTTTTGGCAGTTTTGTTGATTTTAAAAAAGGTGGTAAAGCATTAAAAGGAGTTGTTGGACATCATCGTACTGCACTAAGCACTCTTAGAGAATTATTTAAAAACAAACCTTTTGATTTTAGAAGAAGTTTTAAAAAGATTGCTCAAAAAGCAGGTTATAAAATTGGTGAAGAATTCATTGATTTTATAGATCCAGCAGCCCATATGGCTTTCACTAAAAATGTTAATGGTGTATTAAAAGATCGTTTAGGGTTTTTAAAGAAAGGCGATATCCCAGAAACATTAGCCAAAGAATTAGCCGATAGATTTGCTCATGCAGCTCAATTTGGTGGTACTAAAGGATTTGATGTTCCAAAAGGTTTTTTAAAAGAAGGTGTATCTGCAGAGAAAGTATTTCAATTTTCAAAACCATATTTAGAAGCTGCAGAACGTGGAGCACAAGCTGGTAAAAAATTAGATGAGGTTTTAAGAAGTGATGCTTGGAGAAATATAGATGAATTAACAGAACAAGTTAAAGCTATAGATATCGGTACGACTGATGATTTATTAGATGTATCTGGTGCTTCATTATATAAAAGAGCTGATATTTTAAATCCAAGTAAACTGCCAGGAAGAAGAAATGTTTTAAAATTACCTGAAGGTTTAACAATAAATGATATAAATCCAGACGTAGTATCAAAATACGATGAAGTTATAACTCAACCACATTTATTTAAAAGTGTTGTAAATGAAGCTAGTATAGCAAAGACTAAACGTTTAAAAGCTTTACGTGCTAAAGCATTACTTGGAGCAGGTATAGGTCTTTCTGGAATTAGTATATTAGGTACAGGAGCTAGTGCAGCTGAAACTGCAACTAGAACTCAAATAGCTGCAGAAACAGGACATTGGTTAGATAAAACACAAGCTGGAATATCTGCTTTCTCTTTAGCAAATGATGTAGGAAGTTATACTGGTGCTTGGGCATTACCTGGAGCTATTTTATCTTCTGCAGCTGATGTTACGAATATAGTTATAGATAAATCTAGAGGTGTAGGTGAAGAAGAAAAAGAAGACGAATATCAATATCAATATTCAGCGAATGATAACGAATTTAGTCTATGACTGATACTTTAACCGCCCTAAAAGAAGATTTCAAGCTCTTTCTACAAGCCTTGTGGCATGAGCTTGATTTACCTTCACCTACAAGAGCTCAGTATGCTATAGCTGATTACTTACAACATGGACCAAAAAGATTACAGATCCAAGCCTTTCGAGGTGTTGGTAAATCTTGGATTACTGGTGCTTTTGTCTTATGGACGTTATTTAATGACCCCGAAAGAAAAATAATGATCATATCAGCCTCTAAGGAACGGGCTGATAATATGTCAATCTTCTTACAAAAACTAATTATTGAAACCGCATGGCTCAAACATCTGCAACCGAAATCGGACGATTCTCGCTGGAGTCGCATCAGCTTCGACGTCGCCTGTTCTCCTCACCAAGCCCCAAGCGTAAAAAGCGTGGGAATAACTGGACAGCTAACCGGAAGTCGCGCAGATTTGATGATCTTGGACGACATAGAGGTGCCTGGAAACTCCATGACGGAGCTCATGCGTGAAAAACTTCTCCAACTTTGTACGGAAGCAGAATCTATCCTCACACCCAAAAGTGATAGCCGTATTATGTATCTCGGGACTCCTCAGACTACTTTTACTGTTTATCGTAAGTTGGCAGAGCGTAACTACCGTCCGTTCGTATGGCCAAGCAGATACCCCAGAAAAAGTAAACTCAGTCAATATGAAGGGTTACTTGCTCCCCAAATCCAAGCAGATCTCGATAACGGAGCCTTAGAATGGGATACTACAGATGATAGATTCGATAATGATGACCTTATAGAACGTGAAGCATCTATGGGTCGGTCTAACTATATGCTTCAGTTTCAACTAGACACTAGCCTATCTGATGCAGAAAAGTTCCCTCTTAAAATGGCTGACCTTATCGTCACTTCCGTTAACCCTACTAAAGCCCCTGAGTCCGTCGTTTGGTGCTCAGATCCCACAAACGTACTCAAAGACCTCCCAACAGTCGGCCTCCCAGGAGATTATTTTTACTCTCCGATGCAACTTGTTGGAGAATGGGAAGATTACACAGAAACAATTTGCAGCGTTGACCCGTCGGGTAGAGGAACAGACGAGACAACTGCAGCGTTTCTATCCCAACGAAACGGAATCTTATACTTGCATGAAATGCGAGCATACCGAGATGGGTACTCAGACACAACTTTGTTAGATATTCTTAAAGGTTGTAAGAAATATAATGCCTCTACACTTTTAATTGAATCTAACTTTGGTGATGGTATAGTAGCAGAGTTATTTAAAAAACATATACAACAAACTAATCAACATATATTTATAGAAGAGACTCGTGCAAACGTTAGGAAAGAAGATAGGATCATTGATAGCTTGGAGCCAGTTCTTAATCAACATCGTTTGGTATGTAACCGTAGCGTTATTGAGTGGGATTATCACTCTAATCAAAACGAAGCTCCAGAACTTCGTCTTCTCTATATGCTTTTCTATCAAATGTCCCGTATGTGTCGGGAAAAAGGTGCAGTTAAACATGATGATAGACTCGATGCACTCGCTCAAGGAGTAAAGTATTTTACAGATGCACTCTCAATCTCGGCTAATGAAGCTATTAAAACTCGTAAACGTCAAGAGTGGGATGCAATGTTAGAAGACTTCATAGACAACCCTCATAAATCAGCTAATCATCTAGTGTTTGGTATGAATAGAGACCAAATACAAGAAGCTAGAGGTATAGAAGATGGAAAGTCTCTCCCCACCTGGGTTTAGCTTGGTCCCTGCCCTATACAGGGGAAGGGAAGGGTGGACCCGACCCCTCAGGAGGAAGCTGTCGTCTTTCAGACAACACTTCCTCTTATACTTATATCCCCTTAATGGATATACTTATAATACATTCTCTAACTTACTCTAACTTAATAATGACCACTCCCCACCAACCAAAACAGATTAAGTCTCATTGGTATTATGTGTTCTGGTCCTTAGCTACTATAGCAGTAGTATTAGGACAAGTTTATGTAGCTACAAGTTACAGAACTCTTGCTGAAGCATTAAAACTTACCTTAACTTAAATGAAACTGTTTTTAGACTCTGCTAACGTATTTGAGATCGAGAAAAGACTTTCTTCTGGTCTTATAGCAGGTATTACTACAAACCCCACCCTCATTAAGAAGAGTGGAGGAAATCCTCAAGATGTTTACCAAAGATTAATAGATTTAGGTGTAAATGATATTAGTATGGAAGTAGTGGGTGATTCTGAAGAAGAATTATTCAATAATGCTATGGGACATGTCAGAACATATGGAGAAAAAGCTACAATTAAGCTACCATGCTCAGTGGATGGTTTAAAGGTCTGTAAGCGGCTTAGTATGGTAAACGTACGAACTAACGTTACCTTGATCTTTAGCGCTTCTCAGGCGATTCTAGCGTCCTTAGCGGGGGCTACGTACATATCTCCCTTTATTGGTAGGATGGATGATAACTCACTCGACGGTATGAAGCTTATTAATGATATCTCTAACGCGCTAACCGGGGATACTAAGATATTAGCTGCTTCTATACGTGATCCCCAGTCAGTTGGTATGGCATTTAGCCTTGGTGCTGATATATGTACTATTCCTGTTAATGTATTTGATAAAATGTACGAACATGTGTTAACTGCTAAAGGTATTGAGCAATTCAACCTAGATGCGTCTAAGTTCTACCCATTCAGCTAATGGATACTCAAGGAATGTCCTTACCAGGAGGTAAGGTTGACCTTAAACAGGTCCATGCTCCTATGAAAGTAAAGAAAATGAACGTATATACAGATAGAGAACGTGCTGAACTGATTGATATCATTCAAGAGGCTATACGTACCCTTAAAAAATGACAAAAATTTCTCAAGGCAATCCTTAAGAAGGGCGAGACTCATTCCCCCCCAAGGGGTCTCGGCTTCTTTCTTTATACCGCTCGCTTCGCTCGCTCGTTAACAATGTATGATGCATGATTACACGTGCAATGTATTATTTACTGCGCGCTAATCGAGCGAGTTGCGAAGCAACGAGCGGGTGCAATCATGTGTAGTATTGTTAACATCAATGTGTGCACATCTGTGCGCGTTTGTTGTTAACGAAGAGACACACGAGTTACTATCATTATTACAGAGTGTAACGATCCGAGCAGATCACTTGCATTATACGTTGATTACTGCTATACTATGTATATAGTTAAGTTAAAGGATTAATTCAATGTCCAAAATGAATAGATATCAAGAAGAATTATGCATGAATTTAAGTGCATTACTTCCTGAAGATTCAACCATGTTAAATGATATCATCGTTGAATATGTTACCATGCTAGGTAACACAAACCGAATGCATGATTTGCATGAGTATACTTCTCAAGAAATTGAGAACGATTGGGGAAGAGGTTAACTCTAACTCATGAAGGATTACAAGAGTATTGTTATTAACAATGTGGGTGCAATTCCTACCAATCCTATTAATATTACAGAGTGTTAAGTTTGCTTGATTAATTCACCAAACTCCTCTATAATATTAAATGTAAACGAAAGAGATTTAATCGTCTTTCATTCTTATCAACAACTCATGACTTATTACGATTCATTGGTTAAAACAATTGATCAGTTAAAAGCTCAAGGTAAAGAAGTCAAACTCACACAATTACCTTCAGTAATTAACATCAAACGCAAATCAATTAAGTTTTAAATTATGTCTGAATTAAAATCAATGTTCAATGGTTGTGTATTAATGAGTGATAGTGCAATTAACAATGAAGCTATCATGAATGTACTACAATCTGAATATGAAAATAACTTTGAGTTCAAGTCAATTGACTCAACAAGTTATAACATCTCTGATAGAGATTAACTGATCCTTTCTTGATAACAATCACAGTCAAATCGCTGCTCGGTTGTTATCACGAAGGGTTCACAAATTGAACACCTTCATTAACACTTATCCACTATGTTTAACATGTTCTTAACAGTTTCCGATCGTACATCTTCAGCAATTTCAGAGTTAAGAGTTGATGCATTAAATAAGCAAGCAATTGTTACCTTTAAGAATGGTAATCAGTACGCTTATGGTAATGTTTCAACTCGTGCAATCATCAATGTATTGTTTAACCCTGATGTAAGTTTAGGATTCTGGGTTAATAAGAACCTAGTACAATCTGAAAGAACTGAGTTACTCAATGGAGATCAATTTGATTATTCATTGTTTGCAACTGCATAACTAATTAATGTGGTATTGTTTAACATGTAAATCCACATCTTTATCGGGGTTTAGCTCAGTTTGCGTAGAGCAATCCTTTTGGGAAGGATAGGTCGAGGGTTCGAATCCTTCAACTCCGATAACATTTTGATCCTATAGATTAACGGTTAAATCATTACACTGTCAATGTAAAGATTCGAGTTCAATTCTCGATAGGATCGTTGACACTTAACGGTGTCATTTGTTCAACTATTTCACAGTCAAATCATGATGGAAAGTGCATTCGATTCCGTAAGAGATT
>VTLG01007703.1_pt1 | contig 33012 bp, 41 predicted proteins | sample 4694571 | NCBI WGS metagenome assembly VTLG01 (sample SAMN12604809, study PRJNA352737) | marine metagenome | biome: ENVO:00000447; feature: ENVO:00000209|ENVO:00000569|ENVO:01000036; material: ENVO:00002151; isolation source: viral sequences binned using virsorter ...
AACTTCATGACGAGGGGTAATTGTAAATTCATCAGAATCATTTGCAGTAATAGTATGACTTGAAACTGGGGTTGTTGAACTAGCACCATCATATAAATCTAAAACACATCCGACATATAAATTATCTACTAATAAATATTCAGCAGCAAAATCACCATGAACTTTTAATTTAGTTCTAACATCACCACTATCATAACCTGCACCTGTTTGAGAATGCAAAATTTCAACGTATAAGTCTACTTCTGGTACTAACGTTAATGTTGCACCACTACCCAGAAAAATTTCTTCGTTTATTGCCATTTAAAATCACCTTTATTTTACGTACATACTAAGGTATGGAAACCGCATACTTTTTCATATCTGCGGTCAATTTATATCCGAATAATCTTTTGTTTCTATTATTTGATTCTGTTCTATTTCCTACAAATAATTGATTCATCTTTAAAGATTTACCATCGGATAATGTAATTGTCGCCCCCTTACGGTTCTGTTCTAACCTATGTCGTATTACTTTATAGAGGTTTGCCAACCTACTGCGGGCAAAATTTGGGTCGGATGCGCCTCTTTCATCTTGAAGGGTTCTAACATCTATTGTCATGTTATAATTCTCATTACGAACATCCCAAGATATTGTTGGGTATTCAATAGTTTGACCACTTTCATAAATAATAATTAAATCACCTGAAGATAAATCATATCTCATGGCAGTATTTTTATTCATATTTCTAATATCCACAACTGTTGGTGTTCCAACTAATGTTGCCCAAGAACCGCCTAAAACAGTTTCTGCTGATTTAGCCCAACTATTTGTCGAGGAGAACGCCGCATCATTTATTTGACTCACTGTTACTGAATTATCTGAATAACCAGAAGGGTCCAATAATGCAACTAAATATGTAGTTTCATCCATAGTATCATCTCAATGCTGTGCGTAAATCTTCATCAAATGCGTTAAGAATTTCTTCTTCTAAATCATACATGAATTTATTGTAAACTCTTTCTGATATTAATTCTTTATCTATATTAGAAAATGATGGAAAATAAGAAGCAATTACTTTTTCTCTTTCTATTTCGATTTCTACTAATTGTTCTATTAAACTTTTAGCGTTACTTAATTTATCAATTGCCTCTTCTAATTTACCCATTATTACAACTTCCTATAAACTGTATGTTTCATGTTATTAATATATTTTATATTACCTTCATACCCTCTATTTTTAAGCATATTACCTAATATCGATTTTAAATTCATAGAGCGGTTAGTAGGATTATAACGTAAGTAAGTTGATACTATCATTTTATTAAAATCCTCAATAGTAAATTCTTCTTCCATGTTTGGTAAAACGTGGTCTACAATTTTTCTCAAATGGTCCATATTAACCTTTTTTCTTTTTCTTGTTTTAAGAACTTTTTCCCATGACATATCAATCACTCAATCAAAAAGATAGTTTCCTTAGTTAAATTAAGAGCCTCTTCTGCATCCTTCTTTAGTAAATCATATTTAGTTTTTAAGTCTATTTGATTTCCAGACTCTGCAATCAAAACTGTTTGGTCATCATGTCTTAAAATTTCACAAGCGGCTAATTTAGTTGCAGCATCAGAAATAATCCCTGGAACTCTAGGATTACCTGAAATATATGTTACTCGTATAGAATTTTTTTCTAAATATGGAAAATTAGTTCTAAAGAAAATTCTACCTTCATCATCAAGTGTCCAAAAAGTACCAATTCTTCTCATCTCTTCATTGTCTGTAAAATCTGTTTTAGAAAGACCTGAACCCGTTACTGCAATAGTACAATTAGAACCATCATCATTAGGCAATAAAGATGAAATATTAACTTTAGTTTGGTCCTCGGAATCTACTTCAGCAAAGAAATAATCTGATGAATTTCTACCATTACTTCCAACTAAAGATTTAGGGGCTGTTGCGCCGGTAAATCTAGCAGTTTGAGCAGGGTAAGTTTCATTAATTAAATGTACAATTTCTTCTGCTATGGTTTTAGCACCAAAAGCGTTATTGTATTGACTATCTGTGGTTCCTTTATTTAGAACAAATGTTGTGCTATCTGGTAAAGTTAAAGTAATACTTCCACTAGAACCTCTTTGGTCATGAGTTACAGTAATACTAGCAGTTGCCGAAGCAAGTTCTACATACCTATTACCTTGCCAAACTTGTAAACTAATGATTTTGCGAATATGTCTGTGGTTGAGTTGCACAAAACCGATGTAATCCGACCACCAAGTAGGGGTTCGGCGCAGATTGCCGGTCGGACTTCTGAAGTTGTGCATCTCATGTTTATACACAATGGGTCTATATGTCATTCCAGTGCGTTCATCTATGTAATCCTCTATATTTTTGATTATGGAACCCACTTGGTCGTATGATGGGTTCGTCGTCGCACTGAAGGATGGTATTTGTAGCAAATCTGCCACTAAGTTCTCATTTGTGTAATGACCTTGCCCAATTGCATAATTAGGGTTTACAGCAGTATAGTCTGATGGTGATGATAGTTTCATTTTTAATCACTTCCTTGTATTCTAGATATTGCAGAATTTAATTGTTTTAACCTATTAGATACATGAGTCGCTAAATAGTTTCTATAAGAATTATAACCTCTTCCTTTAATTTTATCCCCTCTTGCTGAAACCATTCTAGTAGTTTCTCCAGTAAAACCTTCTCCCATATTATATCTTTGAACACTAGATTCTCCTGCAACAGTTGTTAAAAGTTCTTTGACTAGTTCTCTTTTTTGATTGTAAACCCAACTTACTTCGCTAGTAATATTTCCTGTTTCATCTTCTCTAATTTTAAATAATAATTCATAGTTACCAACTGATGTTACAGATAGAGGTAATGTTCCTTTTAAGAAATCCCAAAGATTATTGTTTTTAGAATTCCATAACTTAAGAAACCATTTTTTAATGTCTTCTTTGGTTGGGTCATCTATAATATCTTCTATCCTTTCGTTAAAAATATGACGTTTATTCCACTCCCTAATCATTTCTTGTGCGCCTTCGGATTCAGCATATTCTTTTTCTCTTTCTTTAAATTCATCAGTTTTTGGTAATTTTTTTGGTTTAGTTTTAATTCCTAATCTTGATACTTCTGATTCTTTTATTCGACCCCCTGTATCTTCAACCGCAGGGTCATCTTCAATAACTTCTAAATCTCCACTTGGTACAGAAGTTTCTATTTCAAATTTAGGTTTTTTAGAAGATTTTTCTGTTTTACTATCATCAACATATTGAACCTTTTGGCCCTTAAATATATCTTCAACTCTTTTCTTGTGAATAGAAGAATTAGTATCAAAACCAAAAGATATTGTAAAATCTAAAGACGTTTGTTTTGCGCGCTCTTCTAAAATACTTTTTGATTTAGTAATTCTAACTTCTAAATTTTTCACTACACTTTCTAAATCTTTCTTTTCTAAAGGTATTAAACCTTTTACTAATTTTTGCTGTTTTGCAGATAAATCTTCTTTACCATATCTAAATAAAGATTGGTCAAATTCTGAAATGTCTGATGCAATTTCACCAACTTTCCAAGACCTATCATCATCATCTAAATATAGCAAATCTAAAAACAAAGGTTTACCGCTTATTGGCAACTTATGATTACCAATATACAATTTAACTGCATCCTTTACAGTCATATTTAAAATTGAATCTAATGCGGTTTGAATATCTTTACTAAATTTTTGTGCTTTTTCATCATTCCATTTAGTTTCATCAGGAATAGAAACAGGATAAGCAGAAATGGTTCTTTCTTCAATATTCCTAATCTGATTGGGAACAACGTCCCATTCATCAGAATTAGGAAAATCTAAAAGATACCCACCTAAAGACTTTGCTAAAATGTTAGGGTTAGTAATCATTCGTCTACGTTCATCTAATAGATTAGTTGGCTTTTTACCCTCTAATATATTAAACCATTGTACACGATTTGGCATTCATTTTGCCCCCTCACACTAGCCACTTTGCCCATGCTGCTGCTTTAGCCATTTTTTGGCCTAAGCCAATTCCACCACTAGGCGGTGTATATGACATTTGGCCTGTATTTGGGTCAATCCAATAAGGATTATTCATTTGGTCGTAACCATTAGGTGGAATTGGATAACCACTTTGCATTCCTTGATTTATACCCATTACACCTCCGGCCATTCCACCGGATGCTGCTCCCATTCCAACACCTTGAGCAACTGTATAGTTTTGCCCTTGTCCTGTTGTTTGTGGACTAAATCCTTGACTTTCAAGATATTGCTGTTTAGCCATCTTACGCTGATGAATAACTTCACTATTTACTGCACTAGCAAGAATTTGTTGAATATCTAATTGGATATTTTCCTCTGTAATCTTTTGATAATCAGATAGACATTTTTCTTGTAAAGTAATATGATTTGTTGTTGGATTTAAAACAAACTCTAAACTACCTAACATATCTGCTACTACTCTTTGAACAACATCTTCCATAAGTTTTTCTAAAGCGGCCATAAATTCAGGACCGTGATATTGAAAGAATTCTTCTACATGGTTCTCTTGCAAAGTTAAGAGATTATTCATACTCTTGAAACTCTGATTCTGAGAATCCGACAGTGCTGCGTTTAATGTACTACTTCTCACCATTTTCTTCAACCTCAATTAAAGGAATAATTTTTTGTATTTGCGAAAGTTTTCCTTGAACTTCCAACATAATTCTAGTATATTGCATATGGGCTGTTTCTTTTGTCCCTTTTGGTGGTTCAATTACCCATCCTGCTGATACTAGAGTTGTAACGTCTGCTGGCGATAAATCCGTTAATGGGCCTCTTTGCATCATTTTTGGGACCTTAGCCTTTGGAATGTATTTTTTAAATTCTAACCCATGATTATTCGCAAGAATTTGTTGTTCTAATGTTTCCATTTGAATGTACATTGATGCGTGTTTAGGGCAATATGTTCCTTTTAGTGGTCTACCCTTGTGAACTTCAGATAATGGAATTGGTGGCCTCATTGTATCTGATGCTTCCCATTCGTGATAAGCCCCACAAACCACGCATCTATGACGAACATTAAATTTAAATCCATATTTAATAAACAAAAATTTTTTCTTTTCAGGAGACAAAACTTTTCTAATTTCTTTTAATTGTTTTTTCTCTTTAGTATTCTTATATTCATAAGTAGTAATTGGCCCTGGCATTCTAGCAACTTCATTAGGTGTAAACCCGATAATGGAATTTTGTGAACCTTCCATTCCAATTAAATTTGAGGGAGAAAATGCCATACTCATTTTAATCACCTATTTAACCAGTAGAAATAACGATAACATCATCTGCATCCACAGGGGCCATTGAGCGTGAAGAGTCATCATCAAAGAAAACTCTCCCATACATATCACCAATTAATTTCTTTTTGTTTATGTAAAGAATATCATCACCTAGTTGACCTTCTCTATCTATTTCCATACCATCAATAATAACTCTTGTTGATTTATCATACTTATTTAATTCTGCAATTAAATCACCAATAGTTTTAATCTCTTGTTTTCTAATTATATCTTCCCAACTCATAATAATCACCTTAATAATCATCACACATTGTCATTACTCCGCGATATACCATTTCAGGGTCGGATTTTGCACTAACGACATATTTGAAGCAAGGTATTCCAATTTCATTAAGTCGTTGCATTCCATACGCGAATGGTTCAAAAATAGGGTGTTTTGAAACGTCGTTGAATCCATTTTCTTTCCCCCATAAATCGTATTTATTTGCCCATACACCAATAGACTTTGGATAATCTTTATCCTTTTTTCTTTTCTTTTTCTTTCCATCTCTCCAATAAGGGTCACAAATTAAATCAACAAAATACTGCCATGCTAATTGGTTATCCATATTTACATTACTTTCTAAATGTCGATTATCAATCATAAATATGATGTGCTTTGGTTTTCTTTTTTTCATATCTTTTCTCCAAAGATTCCAATACTGTGATTCCCCTCCAATATCTGCGGCTTTGATTGTGTGCATATCTTTATCAATCTTAACCATTTTTCTTGTTGCTCTCTCTAAACCAACAGTTCTTTTTTTAATTTCAGGTACTTCTCCTCTTGTTCGTAATTGTCTATGTAAAGTAGTTTTTCCAACTCTTGATGCACCATAGACTCCAAAATTAATTGCATGAAACTTTTTCCATAAACTTCCTGCTGTCTCTAAACAAACAATTGCGAACCCAGCAACAACTGACACATGAAATCACCTATTGACCACGACGTATTTGATGTTTAATTCCAGGCTTTTTAGCATCTTTTGCTGCTTCAGCGATTGGTTCCTTTTTATTACCATCTTTATCTAAATCTGGATAATCAGGTCGTAATTGTCTAGCAATTCCTTTTGATTCCTCAGTATCAGTCTTTTGTTTAGTTCCACAGTGCATTTTTAATGTATCAAACCAACTCATTTTAATCACCTATTTTCTTTTGTTCAGTAGAAACGTTTGTTCCCATTCTAAAAATTTAGTAATAGCATTCCTTAAATCTTGTTTTTGTTGCTTGCTTTCATCCATGTCATAGCGCGTGGTTTGTTCTAACAATCTTAATGCTTCATTCAATGGTTTTTGTAGGGGCGTTTCTAATTTTAATATATTATCCCAACTCATTTTAATCATCCCCCTATGACCCAATCTACCACAGTTTCAGCAAGCACTTGTTTAGGTATTTTTTCAACCTCAACCATACTTTGAACAATTTTTCTTGCTTGTGCAGTAGTTAATTTAGGCTTACCACGACTATGAACTGCTTCTTCTAATGCTTTTAATGCTTCATTATCAAGTCTTACTTTTTGTTCTTTAAGTTCCTTGTCTAAAGCCCGAAAAACATCACTTCGTTCATCGTGTCGGTCATACGGGTCTACATCTTTTCTAATTGTATTTTCCCAACTCATTAATGCCACAACCCTGTTAACCATTCCCAAGTCATACCAAAGAAATTAATTCCAAATACTCCACATATATTACCAATTAATAATGCTCCAACACCTGTCGTAATGCACCACATAACTGCTCTCATTTTTAGAAATAATATATCAGCGGAATGCGCTCTTGTCATATCATAAGCAACAGATGTTTCATCTAAACCAAATAAGTCTAAAAGCACATTTATTCCCCATCAAGGCTCGATACCCTCAAGAAATACTGCGGGAACCTCTTCTGCATTTGCTCTAACATAAGGATTTCCTATGTTGTATTGGCGCATAGAATCAACGATTTTATTTCGCTGAGTTTCTTCACGTTTGCGCTTTTCCCAATACATATTAATTTTCCTATCGAGTAGCCATAATTCCATCCTGTCGTTCATAATTAAATCAAATACTGCTTTAATTCCCATTACAAATCCAATTGTAATTAGAGAAAATAATACAGCATGACTTAATGGAGTCCAAGGTAATTCTGCACCATAATTAGCATAGAAATACACATTCATTCCACTTACTGCACCGACGAATAAAATTGTCATTACTAATCTAGTATCTTTATTGATTGCTGCCATTTAATCACCTTACGCAAATTCTATTGTAATATTCGGTGTACCACCTGTTACGTCAAGATATAATCCATTTGTGCATAATACACCGTGCATATCAAATTCAATAGGGTTTGGTTCTATTGGGTTTGTTGTTGCCGCACCGGACCCATCAGTACCAGAGCCGTTTAATGGCGGTAATCTAAATTTAGCGACAACTTTACCACTTGCGGCAGTATTATCATAAATAATACCAACACATGCTGCTCCCGCATGTTCATTATACGCATGAACACTAATTAATTTACATTGACCCCTATGTACTACGGCGTCTGCTGTTAAAAGACCACTACTTCTGCATCCTGCAAAACCCATTTTAATCACCTATTTAATTGGGGCCGCCCCTCCCCGATTAGGGAAGAGGCAAGCCACCATATTAACCATTCGGAATCATTCGGAATCATCGGCTAAAACAGCCTCATCCGAAGTTTCTTCCTTAGTCACCTTCTTGTTCAAAGTGGGTGTTACAGAGTTTACTGCTGATGTAACTTTTTGTACCACAGTTTTAGGTTTTTGTTCTGGTAGAAGATATTTTAAAGTTTCTTCTTTAGAACCCAATCCTAGAAGTCTTTGAGCCAATGCTAATTTCTTATCATTTAACCCATTAACTTCTTCTTCTGTAAGAGTTACTTCCCAATTGTTTAGCCCTAAAAAGGCAACAATATTGTCAGCACTTAATTCCGTAGACTCGCCTCGTTTTAGTTGCCCAGTTTTTAACGTAGTTACGTATTTTTCTGGATTACTTTCTTTTAGCAATAGTCTAGCCATTTAATCACCTCAAAGTAAACCGTGAAGTCTAACACGCATTGAACCAACATTTGTTGTTGTTGCAACTTCAGCAGAAGTAGCCGCAGTTACGGCTTTTAATTCTACTTTAGATGAAGTTAGATATGTTCCATCTGATTCAACTCTAGGGAAGAAATCATAGGTTTTATCTTCTTTACCTGTAATTGTCAACTGGGTGATAGTTGATAATCCGAATGAACTAGCCGAAAGGATTTCATTCGTATTTGTGATAGTAATTGTATCACCCGTTTCATCTGCCGCAACTGCACTTAATGTTAATGTAGTCCCATCATTAGCACTAACGGTAACTGTGGTATTGTTTCCACCATCTTCACAATTAGTTAAAGTTACTTGTTGTCCAACTTCTAATGATGTAATTGCATCTCCACCTGTTCTAGCAAAAGTATTTGCTGATGCTGTAAAATTACCAACAGGGGCAATTGCAGTAGAACCATAGGAAGTAATATCCAATAGCGCATCAACAATATATTCGTCACCATTTGCTTTTGGCCTTGCTACACCTTTATGGTCAGTCAAAATTGTTACTGTGTGTGTCATTTTTAATCACCTATATTTAATGACTAAAAAGCCTCAGTTCACGTTAGTAATCTTGCCTTGACCCTTAAAGAAAGTACAGCCTGTTTCGCCCATTGTTCGGAACATAGCCTTGTTTCCAAGTGCGCTAACACCGAATGGGTTTCCACTATTAATACCATCCTCGAAGTATTGAGTTGGTTTCATTACAGCCATCCAAAGATGGTCAGTGTCTAAGAACAATAAGTCGCTTAGTTTACCTGTTGCTTCTCCTGTGCTTGACATATCTTTACATGGAATTAGCGGAATATCGAAATATGTCGCTACTCGGAATCCAACTTCTCGGCCCTTTACACCACGAACACCATTATGGGTAGGAACAATTTCTTTTCGTTCCATAAATCGCTCTTGTGCCTGAAGCAAATCAGCAAGTGACTGAATTGTATCATATCCTGTCAAAATACACTTTGGAGTACCACCATTGGTTCGTAGAGTTTGTAAAGTACTATTTAGCAAACTTAGAGTTAATGCTCGTACATCTCCAGCAGCATATCCATTTCCGTAATCAACAACTGCATCCATAAAAGATGGATTGAAAGCGTTTGCTACCAAATCACGACTGTTGTTTCCATACAAATAACTCATTTGGTCAACTAAACCGCCTGTTGATGAAGAACCACCCATTGAACCGTGCATACCGGCATCAACCATAGCCTCCATTTCTTTACTACTTGCTACAATCTTTAGTAATGAAGTATAGTTTAATTCAATATCTCCATAACTTGTGTGGTCGTAGTTTTCAAGAGGCATTACAAGCATTTTGGACTGAACCTCAGCGTGGAATTTACCCATATCTTCACGAACAATGTTACGAATATCACCGATACCATCATCAATTTTAGCCATTTCTGCTGCTACTTCGGAATAACCGAACATATGAGCAACAGTCTTAGGACTCATGTATAATGTTGCATATTCTGGAGATAGTTCAGAAAGACCAACACTACCCAAAGCATGGTTTTCCTTTACACCACCAATACTATCGGCTGAAGGTGCGCTCATATCAGCAGTTGGAGTTGCAGTAATATCTTGCGTTCCAATAGCAAAAGCGGCGGCACTTCCACCAGCAGGTCTATCAATCAATACTCGCCAACCACTACTTGAATATGGTCTTTTAGCCAAAATAGCAAGTGGGTTAATTTCTTGGTTTAGCATGGACCAAACTTTTTGACCGTAAATTACGTTGTACAAGTTACTAAGGTTTGATGCCGCAGTTCCAACAAATGCGTTTGTTGCGTTTGTATCGTGTGCTGTGTGAAGTCCGAGTAAAGACCCACCACTCTTCAAAAGATTATTGTTGTCGAATCGGCCATAGGTTGCCGCTTCTAAATCTGCAATTGTGTTAATATATTTTACCATTTTAAATCACCTTTTTATTATCCGTGTATTCAGCGGAAATTGTTTTCTAGTCGATGTACTGCCAAGTGAATGTCATTCCAATCCATCTTAGCAATTTCGTCACCTGAAGGAATGTTTAGGTTATCAACAGCCTCTTGCTGCTTTCGGATAACATTCTCCTTCTCACCTTTTAGTGTGTCAATTAACTCACTAAACTGTTTCTTAAGTTCATTGACTTCTGCGCGAGGGTCATAGTTTGACTTCTCAATTGAATCTGCCTTTGCAGCAATTTCAGCATCAAAACGTGCTTGGAAAGAAGCCTTAATATCATCATAAGCCATCTTTTCCATCTGCTCTGCCTTAAATTCAGCGTAAGCCTTTTCTAGATTTTCATTACTCAAATCGAGAGTTGGAGTATCACCAGAGTAAAGAGATTTTTTTGTCTCAGTTCCAGCAGGAATTCCCATTTCTCCACGTTGGCCGTGTTTTGAACGAGGTTCTCCACCTTCAATAACAACTAATCCGGCTTCATCCTCTAATTGCCCTTCATGGGTATGTGAGGTTTTTGCCTTTTCAGCGGTCATTTCTTTTTCATAATCGCCCATTTCTAGTTCTTCTTCACTTGCTGCCATTTCAATATCTTCTTCATCGGCGGCTTCAACATCAGATTCTTCAGTGTCTAAATATTCACCTGTCATTTTTTCTTCACCTTCCGGTAAATTTTCTGTCATTTCCATATCACCGCCAACCGCTTTCGGATTTGGTGCTTTGGCAACATCTTCTCCTTTAATTTCTTTTAGGAGACTGTTAAGTTCTTCTAGTGCTTTAGTTACTTCGCTCATAGTTTCACCTTTGTCTTGTTTTAGAATATCAAATTTTGCTTCGGGATTAATACCTTTTTCACAAATAGTTACTTCGTGTAATTCTAGTTTACTAATCTCATTATATTGACCTAATTCTTTATTGTCCTTCTTTCTTTTTTCTAGTGCTTGACCACCTATACTAAAAGAACGAAGAACTCCTTTACGAATATCTCGACTAACTTCTCTAGCCTTTTCAATATCATCTCTTAATTTAATTACTACAAAAAAACCAACATCATCAACATCAGTTTTCCATAATCTTCCTGTTTTGTCTCTATATTCCTTTACTACTTCACCGACTTGAACATTAGAATGATTATTCATAACGTTTCTATATTTTGGTGCTTGCATAAATTTTTTAACAGCATCATTCAATGCTTCTAATGTGATTAAATCGTTTTGCTTATCTACTAATTCAATAGAAGCATATCCGCCAATATATAATGAATCTGACTTTAGAATTTCAAAATCATGCCCAACATTTGGCCTAACTGTTGTAATTGATTGAAGCGATGCGCTCGCCATGAATCAACATCTCCGAATTAGTATATAAAAGAAAACCTAATCGAGCGTATCGAAGGACAAATCCTTGTTATCATCTTCTCGAATATCCCATATTCCGTCATCTGTGGACGGTTCAACAGGTTCCTTTACAAAACTAGAAAACGCTATCCACTGTTTTTGGTCTTTTAAAGGAACAACTCGTACATGAAGTTTTGTGTCAAATTTCTCACCTTTTAGAATATATTCATGATAACCATGCCTTTGAACACCTAATTCAACCTCTCCTTCATCAATCAATTTCTCTTTGGAAACTGTTTCTTGCACTTTAGCAGGATATTTTCCAGATTTTCCAAATAGGTCAAATATGTCATCAACACTATCTATTTGAATTTCCCAACCAATTGTCTCATCCGCTAATTTAAAAGTCAAGTTCACATTACCGTCTTTTCTCAAATAAACTTTAAAGTCCCCTTTTCTATATTCTTCGGGAGTCTTATATTCTTTTCTTACAATATTCTCATCTGCTTCAAAAGGTAAATCTAATAACTTATCTTTATCTAATAACCCATACTGTCTATTATCTAAAGATATTACACCTTCAAATTTATTTTTTAAATCTAAAGCGAATTTTCTAATATTTTTACCATATACTTCGTTAAATGTTTTTGCTGCTTTAGGATGGTACTTAACTAAATCATCTACAATTTCTTCTAATTCCATTTCTTTATCTTTATCTTTCAAAATTTGTATTACCGCAGAATTTATAATTCCTGTTTTATCTTTTAATAATTTTACCATTTCCTCTTTCACTAAGTCTAAATCTACAATTGCATTTTTAGCCATCAAGTTATCTGAACCAAAACCATAAATAGTAAACCCATCCATATCAAATTTTAAAATAACTTCAGTTTCTCCATGAATATCATCAGTAATAGAATATCCTTTTTCTAAAGCCTTTGCCTTATATTTTTTTGTATCTCCGCTAGTATCTGCAAGTAGTTGTAAAGTAATTAATTTATCCGGTGCTTCGACTTCAGGAATCTCAATAACTTTGGCAGTAAATACTCGGTATTGGCCTTTACTATTAACCTTAACTTCGTCAACTTTTACTCTAACAATTTTACCAACTTCTACATCTATTTTTGTATTGAGAGCCTTACCGACATTTAAATAATACCTATCATTTATTTTTTCAGATTGCAGTTTTCTTGCTTCTTCTAAACTAAGAGGACCAGCCCCTAAAGTATATGAATTCAAATTAGATTTAGTAGATTTCTTGTCTAAAACTATTAAGTCTAAGTCTACAAACTTTTTCCATTTAATCCACTTCGGGTTTTTCTTTGCTCCTTTAATATACGTAGATGTAAGGTCTTTGATTACTACACCTTCTGAAGTAGGAATTTTCATAATTTCTTTTCCGTATCTATTAATCTCTTCTAAACTGTCGGCAATTCTAGTATCTTTCTTAGATGGGAACTGTAATTTTTCATCAGAATGTACAGAATAGTTTTGGAATAAGATATTAATTCTATCCTGTAAAGGAGTATCTGCTAAATCTCTATCATTATGGCGCATTATGTCAAACACATGAATTCTTAACTCACCTTCTGTGTGTTTGTCTTTGAAAACATGAGCAATAACTTGCGCTCTATGTAAAGGTTTATTTTTCTCAAATAACATTAGTTCTCCATCTAATATACATTCACCGAATTTCTTTTCACCTAGTATTTTAACTTGGTCCTTACATTTATCTGTAATATCATTACCATTGTATGAGTAAATTTTAACTTTACCGTCGATTTTATGTAATTGTATTCTCATACCATCATATTTCTCTTGGACTAGCCAATCTCCTGTAAAGCCGCGTAACTCCTTAATGTCATCTACCTCAAAAATTCTATACATTGGCTTATTAGGAATCATAAAGTTAATATCACCTTTTTCCTTTTCTGACTTCTCTATATCCAAGCCGACTAAAGAATCCCACTCGGATTGCGAGTAGAATGCGGTGTATAAATCCTTAAATAAGGACATAGAAGCCTTAACTTTTGCTTTAACACCATTTGTATTTTTCTCATCGCCGTAATGCTCGATAATGTATGTGCCTATGTCCTTGAAGTGTAGGTCAAGCCCGTCATACCCATCGGTAATTTTGTCACCTTTGGGCAGGTATTTATCCCAAAACTCCCTAGGAAGTGCGTTTCTATCACTTCTTAAAGCCCAATGGATAAATGACATAAGTACGCCTTTGTTTTCTAATAACTCTTCTAAGACGTTTTTTCTAAATTCTTTACTAAATGGGTCTCTAACATTTTCTGAATCAAATCTAAGGTCTTTAATCGCACTGTATATTTTTGCGGCAGTTGTTGATTTTGGGTCTTTTGCGTCATCACGTTCTAACATATCTTCAGATAAAACTTCTTTAAGTGAAGATGTAAATTCATCAGTTCCGGCATAAATATTTTGTAATCTTTCAATAGCCTTCATCCAATCTTTTGTATAGGTTTTGGGTTCTTGTTTAGCAGAAAGATAGTCAGCCCTAGTTCGCTCAAAAAGACGCTGAATGCGTCGAGAAAGAGGGTTAGTCTCTTTCTTAAACTTAAGACCGCTTAGTGGCATATAATCACTCAAGTATTTAATACTTTATTTTCAATAAGGAAACCCATAGTAATAGAGGGTTCCATATTCGGGTCACGACCCTCATATTCATCACTTTTTGCTCTTACTTCGACCATTTTAATTTGACCAGAAGTTGCCGCTTCTAAAGCATTAAAGGCTTTTACAGTTGCTGCTCGCTGAGTTTGAGTTAAATCAGCAAATAATTTAACTTGGCCCTCATTTTTATTTAATAATTGCTTCTTTAAATCATCCAACTGCTCCTGAATACTTTCAGTAGTAATAGACTTTTTCTCACCACTTGTATAAACTTCTTTTGGTGTATTGAATTTAGTTGGTCCAGCCATAGGAGTAGTTCTACTTAGACTTTCAGGAACCTTTTCCTTTTCTCCTAAAATTGGTTCTTTCTTGGTATCTTCACCACGAACATCTTCTTCCAATTCTACTTCAGTTTCAGAAGGAAGTTGAATTACACTTTTAGAATCTGCACTATGATAATTATTGAATGCTTCTACTTTAACCTCTTCTAATTTCTTTAAAATCTCATCAGTGTTCATATTACTCCACCTCCAATTTTAGTAACTAGAGAATTAATCTCATCCCAACTCATTTTAGAAATAGTATTAGCATCCGGCACAATACCATCTCCACCTTGCATTTTAGGACTTGGTGTATCAGCCTTAACTAAACCTGCTTTCATTAATACGTTATCATTATCGTAAACAGTTTGTTCTAGTTTTTGAATTTTATCAACCAACAATTTCAGAATTTCTAGCGTTTCATCGTTATTTTCGCTCATTTTAAATCTACCTCCACCACAAATTTTGCAATTTTAAGTAGTTTGTTCCAACCTTCTTCATCTTCATTATCGAAGTGTTTTAGTAATAAAGTGATATGTTCTCTTAGTTCTTTGCTTGCTACTGCATAGTCCATTTTACTCATTTCTTTCTCAACCCCTTGCTCTTAGGATAAACGATTTCTCTTAACTGCATATACATTTGTTCATATTCTTTTCGTAATTTAGCAGCCATAGCAACAACATCTACATTTTGTTCGCTAATACTTTTCATTCGCTTTTCCATTTTTTTATCGCCTTTTACTAGATTCAAATCCCTCATCATATCAATCAATTCACCCATTCTAGTAAAATCTTGACCAAAATATTCTGAAGGTTCTGCTGCCTGTAATACTTTTTTAAGTTTCTTTTTTTCCTTTTGTGATAGCCCAGCCAAAACGTCGCTATCTTCTTTAATTACATCAAACCATGTCATTATAAATCAACCCATATCTTCCTTCTTAGGATAAACAATACCCATTTCTCTTTGGAATCTTAATAAGTCTTCCATTGTTATTTCTCTGTCATCACCATCTTCACTAGCAATATCTTCTACTATTTCCTCAACAGTTCTCTTCATATTCTTCTCCCTAAACTCTGTTAGCATTTCTTCAGTAACTTCAGAAACATCTATACCTTTTTCATCAGCAATTTCTCTTTCTATATCTCTTGTTCTAGAGGGGAATTCGATTCTTCTTTTATCCTTTACTTCTTTCTTTTCTTTTTCTTCTAAAACTTCTTCAACAGTTTCTGTTAACATTTCTTCAGTAATTTCGGAAATATCTATACCTTTTTCTCTAGCAATTTCTTCAATACGTTGAGAACGCTCAGATTCTTCAGCAACTAATTCTTCAAAATTTTCTTCAGCATCATCGTCTTGAACCTTACCCTCTACTACATTTTGAGTAACTCGTTCAACTGCATCAACAACATTTTCTGATTCAGCCATTTCTCTTTCCATTAAATCCTTAAATGATGTTGGTGAATCATCCTCTTCTCTATAATCTATTGGAACTTGGTCCATCTGTCTTGATTCTTTAACAATATGAATATTGGGTGAAGTTAAAAACTGGTAATCTTTTTTATTAATATCTTTACCTTCTAATATTTTTGCAACTAATTCGTCTCTAATTCTGGTAACTTGAGTTTGGTATTTATTTTGGTTTACCTTAGCAATATATCTAAAATATGGGAAAATAATATCAATTAAAGATTCTAAACGTTTATACTCTTCCGTACCTTTTTTAGAAGCGTCTTTGAATTTTCTTAAAAATTCGTTTCTAGTCTTAATTGCTGCATCAATATACAACTTAAGAGTTTTATTTCGTTTAGCCTCCCAAGTATATGTGCTTCGCCCGAACCTATTAAGTTTACTAGTTTGCATACCTTCCCCTATGGCTTCTTTGATTTCATCAATTTCTTTCTTTTCTAAATCTTTCCAAACCTTATCTAGTTTATTCTCTAAACCTTTAATCTTTCCTTGTATTTTTTTCTTTATTGGAACCCAACTAGGAATTTCAACATCATCTATATTTCTAACTAATGCATCAAAATTTACGTATAAATTAGTTAAATCTTCACCTTTAGGGTCAGTTTCTAATTGCTCAAACAACTCATTAATTTTATTTAAAAGGTTAGTTATTTCTTCTTTTCTATATTCTCTAGTGGTATCATCAGGAAGTTCTTCTCTTATATCTAACGCATCCTCGTACATATCATATAAAAATTCCATCTCATTTCTTACAGCGTCATAATCGAATTCTTCTTCTTCAACAACATTACCCCTTTCATCCTTTTTTGTTGAGGCCTTTTCAATATGAATTTTAATTCTATCTTGTATGGCTTTAATGGCAACCTTCTTGTCTGAAGATAAATCTAAATCTTTATCTAATGACGTTAATAACTTACTTAAATCTCTAAGGGCAGGTAATCTTTCTTTAGGTCTTTTCATATTACCTTTTGCATTAAAAGCATCTTGAGGACTAGTTTTTAAACCTGATGCTTGGGTACGAATAATTTCTAATTCATCTTCTGATAGACCCTCAAAGAATGTTCTTAGAGCATCTAAAATCATTTGTCCATCTTTATCCCCTTCATCTTTATCTCTTAGAGTATTACTTAAAGCGTATTGATAACTTTGCCAATCAGCCCAACTATTAACATTTAACCCATCTTCAGTTTTAAAAGACATTGCCTGTAAAATTTGAGGATTCTTTTCTTTGACTAAATTTTTGAACTCTAATAGAGATACTGATTCATCCTCTATTGCATCTTTTATTTCTTGAGTTAATTTAACTTTACTTAAACCTCTTCTTTCTAGCATATCATTAAGACCTTGAATACGCTTTCTGTCTGAAGCGTCTGAAATAGTTGCTTGCCAACTACCAAATCCTCCAAGAAGAAATAACTTTTTAGACTCAGTACTATATTTTTCTGAAAATTCTTTTGTTTTCTCAAAGTCTCCAACTCCACCATCTTTTCCCCTAATTTTAGGATTCCAACGATATAATTGGCCTTTAGCATCCCTAGCATAATTAATATCTTGACCTAATTCAACAGGGGTGTCTCTAAAAGGATTAGCATAATCTAATTTTTGAGCGAGGTAATTTTCAGGAATAATTAGGAATGTACCAAAAAGAGGTTCTTTTGGAAATTTTGCTCTTTGTTTTACATACTCATTCAAAGCATCCTCGTATTCATCAACAGTAGCACCAACTAATAACCAAGCCATTTTTTGCCTTCTTTCGGTTTTAGGAGTTCTTGTTTGACGAGTTCGAACCTCAGTTAAATTATTTAAATCTCCTTCAGTTATAGAGTATCTATATCTCATAGAACGAAGTTGACCTTTAATTGTATTGTTAACTTTTCTTCGATTTTTATACTTAGTTAAATAACCCTGTCTTAACGCTTGTTTAGCAGGTTCTGTTTTTATTTTTTGCCTTCTAATTTCCTCTTGTATTTCTTTATCCATGCTTTGTTTACTATCAGGGAGTATTTCATCTTCCTTTGCTTTAATCTGGTCATTAAGTTCTTCTAAACTTTCTGTTAAAATTTCAACTTTCTTTTCGTCATCCAAACCATCAAATTTTCCTCTATCAAAACCAACTACTACCTTGTATTCTTTATCGTAATATTGTTTTTCTTGTTGAGAATCCGCTAATGCTTTTTTATATCTTTTAAGATTAACATTAGACTTTTTATTTAAATCATCAACAACAGATTGTAATTTTTCTTTTTCTTCATCAGTCATCCCTTTGTCTGGTTTTTTAGCATCACCTTCTAAATTACGAATTAGGGAAACATAAAGACTAGACTCTTTATCATCAGCAGCAATAATCCTTTGGTCAATTAATGACCTTATTAATTTTCTTCTTTCCTCATTATTTGGCCCATTTAGAATTGCTAAATCTTCCCTAGCAACTTGAGCAGGATTTGATTGCCTAATTTTTTCTTTTAAGTCTTGGTTTCTACTTTTAATGTTTTCTTCTTCATCATAAATAGCCTCATTTAAAGAATCAACATATTCCTCAAATTCTTTAATTTCTTTATTGAAATCTTCTATATCATAACCCTTGATTCTTAATTGGCGTTCTTCATAAGCCTGAACGTCCTTTTTAATTTCATCCATAAAAACTTTCGTTAATTCAAATGGGTCATCAATACCCATTAAGAAAGCCTTTAGGAGAGTAACCATTATCTCACCACTTATTTTCAGTGCGCTTTTGTTTCTTAGGTAGATGAACTACATAATCAATATCACTTGATGATGTTCTTTCATTGTAATGAGTTTTCTTATCAGGTAATGTTGCTGGAGAAAAATCTCTATTTTTTGTTGTTCGTTGTTCTGCTAAAGTTAACGCCCTCTCAGTTTCTTGTAATTCTCTACGAATTTTTGCTATATCTTTTCTACTAGTCATTTTAATCACGCTCTGGTATATTCGATTCATTAATTAATCTTCTAATTTTACCTAAATATTCTTTTTGTAATCTAGGATTCTTTCTAGCAATACTTGCTAATTTGGTTACTTTATCAGATAAATCTGCATACAACCCTCTAGGTTTTTTAGTCCAATCTGCTCTTAAATCTTCTAAAGGAGGTAAAACATCTGAAGCGTCTGCAACACTTTCTTCTTTAGGTTTTTCTTTAGGTTTTTCTATGCGACGAACTCTAGTTCTACCAAAAGAAGGTGCAGTTTTCATTTTTCTGGGAACAGGTAAACCCACTTCTAATCTAGTTGGTTTAGTTTTTTTATCATCTTTAACTGCTCTAAGACTATCCTTTTTTGGGTCTTTTCTACGCACTTTTAGAATATCTGTCCAATCCATTTAATCACCTTCTTTCAGTTCTTTTATCGACATTTTGGTTTCCGGCTTCTTTTGGTAAGCCTGTGGCTCTCTTATCAGGTCCAACGCTCATAGAGGGTTTATTCCTTGTGCCTCCACCGGATGAATCTTTTCCACCTTGCATCATTTGTTCTTGCATTTGACCTAATTGACTCGCATCAATATTTGTTCCCGCATAAGGGTCGGTTTCAATTTTATCACCTTTACCTTCTTTTTCACTAGATGCAGGGTCAGGCTTGGGTGGAATCTTTTTGAAAGTAAATTCTCCATCATCATTCATATCAATATCAAATCCTAAATTCTTAATTGATGCAGCAATATTAACTTCGATTTCTCTCTTCCGCATTACTGCAATTTCATCCTCTTCTTCCGATGGAGGTAAAACTAACTTCCAATCTGTAATTCCAAATTCTCCAACGAACCAAGGGAAAACATAATGATTGTAAACATTCTGTGCCATTTCAACTGCACGATTTGTAACTAAGATTTGCATACCTTCATTATTTAATCCACCGCTTGCTGAATTGTCAGCCATAAAGATTTTACTCACACCATAGAAAGCCGCAATCCTATCTCGCAAATCTTCCTTAACTGCAACATAATCCATTTCCTTTAGACTGTCCATAAATTTAATCCATTCAACTGAACCTTTTCCACCTTCTGCTTCAATTCCCATAACAGGAATAAAGTGTTGGTCCTCTTCCATCTTTTCTTTAACTGCTCTCCAAAAGGTTCGCATTGATTCTATATTTCTAGTTTGAACTGCAAGCAAACCTCTTGGCATACGGCTTTTTGTGTATGAAGTATTTACATAATTCTCCATAGCAATTAATGTAGTAATATGGTTAAATAATGTAATTACAGGAGATTGCCCATACATTCTACTAGGAGAATATTTACTAAAGTGTAGAACTTCACCCTCAATAAAGAATTGGTCTTCACCATGAACCCTATTCACATAATGAACAGGATAAAGAGTTTCATTTGTATCGGGGTGTGTTTCATATGGTTCATCTGCTATGAAATCTCTATCATTTATAGCAGTAAATCCTTTTGCACCCCTTTCACCGTATTCATCAGAATAGATGGACATAGTGATAGGGTCTGCACGATAAATTTCTTTAACTCTATGAAGTTTAATTTCACCATTACCATCTAAATAATATTCCTTAACTAAAACTAAATATGCATCATCAACAATATTTAAATCGTCCTCTAATTCCTTAAGAACATCAATTAACATTTGGTTTGAACTATTAACATACCCATCAAACATTTGTTTAGCATAAGCCAATTGTTTTTTATCAGGTTTTACTAAATTAACACTTTGACATTCCGAACAATTTTCTACTGGTTTTTCATGTTCATGTCCACAATCTTTACATTTATGAGAAAAGTTCTTTCTCCACTCATAACCTCTTCTAAATACTTCATTTTTTAATTGAGTAATACAAGTTCGAACAATAACAGAATTTGCTGCTAAATTATATAATAAAGGAGTAGTCATTAGATAATTCTGCTCTCTTTCCTGAACTCCCATGTTATAAACTTTAGAATCTGCGGGAGTAGGAGTTCTTCTTCTAAAGAAGTTTCTAATAGAAAAACGTCTTTTTTCAACCATCAATATCCGCCTCCGTCAATGCGTCAATAGCCTCATCATAAATTGAAAGAACTGCTGCTGAAATTTCTTCCCAATCAACGTCATCTATTGAAAGATTGTTACGTTCTAATTCCTTTATTATGCTAGGGTCATTTCTAAGTAATTTTTCTGCCATATCGGGGTCACGCCAAGTGCTATCCATACTTGCTCTAATAGCATTTTTAACGCTTTCTAATTTTGGTTTTATATTACCACTTCTAATCATTCTAGACAACATATATGCTTGTAATTTCATTTCATCTTTGCTAGTAATTTGTTTACTAATTGTTAACATGGTTCTCAATAATTTAGTAGCATCATTTATTTTTAAAACACTTTCCCAACTCACCTTTGAATCCTCCTTAACAATTTATGACTTTTCCATAACTCATCAGTTATTTCTTCAGCCTCAACTTCAACAACAAAATCAACAAGGTCATTTAGTGCTACCCAAAAATTGTACCAAAAAATGGCAACCAAAATAATTAATGACGCTAACACAATTCCTAACATAATTACCAATCCCTACAAGCCATACATCTTGCTGAATAGTCTCCCCTTTTACACGTTTTACAATTATGTCTAGCCCTAAATGATTTTTTACGCTTTGTATTGCCACGTTTACCTGTTACTGATACACCTGCTTGACCCCAATGTACCTTCTTATACTTTCCTTTTTCACCTGCTGGTACACAAGCCATCCATTTTTTCCCTTTACGGTCTGAACTTGTTTTTTTAGTTCGCTTTGTACAAGCAGCCTTTAAAGTATTAAACCAAACATCCATACTATTCACCTTTTTCTTGATTCTGTTTTGAAGTCTTATCGTCATCAATTGGTCCACCAGCAGCCCAAGTATAACAAGTTCTATCTTTATGGCACTTAAAGTGGTGCATCCAACAATATCCTAAATCTCCTTCAAGTGGCATACATTCTTCCATTCTGGGAGAAATATCAAATGCGATACAGTTAGAACATTTTGATTCCTTAGCAACCTCAGTGCTTGTTTTCCAATGTTTTGCCGCGTCTACCCAATATTGTTCGTCTGACAAATTAAGTGGACCATATTTAATATGTTCTGCTTTAATTGCTGCATTTCTATTCTTAGTGTTTAATTTCAAATCTTGCGTTGCTCTAGGGCAAGCCATTTCTTTTAATATAATTTCCCAACTCATAATTATCCTCTCCTTTTAAACCACCCATGTAAACCTTCGTCTTTTTCTCTTGAAAAAGTTCCTGCTTTTCTTTTCTTAGGTTTTCCACCTCTTCTTTTGTAATCTTTACAGGCTGAACAAGTTGGTCTACATCTACGCTTTGTACCCTTTGATGCGTCTTTTCTACCACAAGGTTCTGTTCCTTTTTTATCATCAGTACATGAAGCACAACTTACCCAATCCTTAGAAACGTCATCATGTTCATGTTCTTTACAAACATTACACTTTTTAACTTTTTTCTTTTTCTTTTTTGATTTACCCCAATTAGCGGCTCCAACTTTTCTACATTGAACTAACGCACCTGAAGCATACGCAGAAGGCCATTTCTTATATCTCGCTTTTACTTTACGAGTACACGCATCATCTTTTTTAAGAACGTCAAACCACATAATTATTCATCCTTTTTAATAGATTCTAAATCGTTCATAATATCCATCTTACAATTGTCATGTAATTTGGCAACAATAGTTGGGTCAATACCATATTGAGCAAAGTTATAACCAACATGGTCTTTATGATTCTCCCACTTCATTAATTTAAAAATTTCTTCACAACGGCCCTTATACCATTCTTCTTTCTTAAAACCTTGCTTCATCTTAATTAATTCCAATAATAAATCAGCATTTTTACCTTTCATTCTAAAATGGGGTCTACACTTTGTTAGTAATTCATGTACTTCTGCTTGGGAATAAAAATTTAATCTATTAACTGGTCTAGTTCCTTGTGGAGATTTTTGGTCAAGATGTAATTTACCAATACCTAATTCCTTTTGAATTTGAATCATAAATGCCTTTCCTCTATCCCCTGTTGCTACTAAACCGACTCTAGGGTTATAACTTTTATCCATTGTAATATATCCATCAGAATCAATAAAAGAAGCAGTATAAGCATAAAGGTCTTTTTTAATTTCATCAGGCAGTTTATAATTAGAACCATCTACGTTTGTAATTCCTATCTTTTTAATAGACTTTGAAATAATTTGAGGAGAGCATAATTTATATAATTTATTTGGCATTCTGTCATGAATCTCTCTTGAACTTATTCCTGGAAACTCACAAACAGATTTTTTAATAAACTCTTCAACTTGGTCATTTAAATTTTTTCTAACAGTTTGATGTGGAATTTCCTTAAGAAGCGCTCTAAACTCTTTTTTACCTTGCTTCATCTGTTTAGATAATTTAGCGTAATTACTACAATAAGACATACCTTTAATATCTAAATCGGCTTCCCAATATTTACATAAACTATCTATAATTAAACTTCTAGTTGCGTAATCTTTTATAGAATGAACTTTCTTCAAATCCATTTCAGTATATTTCATTTGTTTAAGCGGGTACTCATATTTAGATAACCAATAAATAGATTTAATACAATCATCTAAATGTGAAGTATATGAATTAATTAAATTTTCAATGGCTTTAGTTAATCTTGTTTTATCTGCACCTTTAACGCTTCTTCTATATTTTCTTAAATCTTTTACTAATTTAGAAATGTCTTTATCTTCGTATGATGCTGAGTCTGGGAATTTTTCTAAATTTTTCTTTACCTGAGAAAGATTCATACCAAACGCTTTTGCCATATTAGTAGAAATTTCATATTCATCTGATAAAGGTTGCCCTTGTAACCATTTTTCTAAATCTAACCTTTCTTTGATTTCTTCTTGTTGCTGTTCAAGAGGTTCTAACTCATCAGCCGCTTCACGAAGTTTTTCAGAAGTTAAGACCAAGAATACCTCCCCCTAATATATTTGCTGGTTTATCATTATCTGTATTAAAAATATCCATATCATCCAATAATATAAAATTATCCATTAATTGATGTGTTGCGGCATTAGCAAGGGCAAGCCCCATAACCAAATCGTCATGCGCCCCTACGCCTTCAAACCTTCCGGTGTCAGTGATAGCAAACATGGATAATTCCTCTAAAATGTTATCTGTGACCCTTTTGCTTTCTTCGTTTCCTCTAGGAAATATGATTTTATGGTTTTCAATATTCATTTGTAAATTAAGAATGATTTCCTCTTTCTTCTTCCTAGTAGTTGTAAAATCGTGAACATTGAGGTCTGTTTCATTCCTAAGTTCCTGTGTAAAAGATTTCGCAAAAGTGTTAGTTTCTAAGAAAATAGACTCAGGTTGAAATAGTTGCCCTATTAACTTTAACTTATTAATATTCTCTCTAAACTCTACATTCTTTGAACGGTCTACAAAAATAACAGTCTTGTTTTTATTATCATCTACTTCAAGAACAATAATAACATTGTAATCACCATCAGTAGAAATAGCAGGGTCAACACCAACAAAGTATTTATATCCTTGACTCTTTCTCTGCCGCATAAGTAAAATTTTATCTTTACCTAATTTTTTACATTCATCTAAATGTTCAGGATTGAATAAAGAAGTTCCTGTTGATACTGGAATGCACATATACTCTCTTGTAAACTTTAAAGAACCCACCTCAGATTTACGTTGCATTAGTGCATCATAATCCCATCTTTCAGGCCAAAGCGGTTCATTTAATTGATTGAGGCAAGGGTATTTTCTAACAGTATAAGCATCATTCTCTTCAAGTTCTGAGAAAATATCAGTATAAGTAAAAGGCGTACCAATCATCCTTAATGATGCAGTATGGTGAAGTGTTGGAATCATATCACCAAAGAACCAATCGGTTACACGTTTAATAGCATTAAGACTGAATTCTTTTAGAGGGTCGTCAATAACAATCTCTTGAGGGTGGAGACCACGAATCTGTGAACCAACTGAACGCTCAAGAATAGAATTGCCATTTGTTAGTTGAATATTTCCAACAGCCCATCCCCTACTAGGTCTAAACTTTTTAAGAGCGGGTTTGTTAAATAATTTATCAATGTCTCTCATGTGAACCATAGTCTGCTTATGGTTCGAGGAAATGTATAGCATTTGAAACGGTGGTGGTTGAAAAACTAAATTCCAAACTACCCATGAGTGCATAAATACAGATTTTCCGTGGTCACGGCTACAAATAATAACAGTGCGTGTTGTATTATGCATCATATCTAACCATTCTTGATGAAATGATGTAAAATCAAAACCTAGAATGTGTTGGAAAAAATATGGAAATGAAGATTTAGAAATCTCCATATCCATTTCGGATGCAAAATCTAATTGGTCAATTTCCACTTTCACATTCCTCCCATTCATCTAAAATTTTTTGAATATTTTTCTTAAGGTCTCTTATCACCCTGTGTGTCCGATGGCTCGCAAGTACTTCCCTAATTACATCTTTGAGCCCATAACAAGTATTTTCTATTGTATGATTATAAATCCCTTCTCGCCACCATTCATCAGTTTCACCAGCATACTTTTGACCCGGTTTCAATTTTGATTTAGCGTCTTCAAAGGCTTTTATCCACGCATTGTGAACGTCTAATTTTGCTTGTTCACAACAAGATTCGGCTAAAGCATCTCTATCTAATTCTACCTCTACTTCTACTTCTTCAGGTTTTTTTATTTGGCTAGGTCTCATAGCAGCAGAAAATTTTAAAATCCTCATCCACCTTTCAGGTAAATGTTGCATATATTTTTGAACTTGGTCAGGATATTCTGGGTCAACTACTTCATTCAATTCTTCTAATAATTCTTCAGGAATATTATCTTTATCCATATCAATAAACCCTTTTTTCCTATAAGCATTAATTATATCCGAATTGGCAATATTTACTAAAAGAGTATTTTTACCTTTTTCTTTTATTATCTTATCTAATAAAATTGAACCTAAACCTCTACCTCTATATTCTTTTCTAACATGAACGCCCGCATCTAACAATAAACCTTTATATCTAGAATAACCAATAACACCCACAGGCCGCCCTTCAAAATATGCCACAAACATTGTTGCTGGTGTTTTAGCCCAAATAGAATTAGCAGGTAAAAATTTTCCATACCTCATACTTCTTTTTTGGTATTCAGTATATCCATCTTTCATAAAAACCTCAACTGCTTTATCTTCAGATAACTCTCTAAAAGTTACATCAGAGGCGTCAATTCTAGGAGGTTTTTCTTCAGCCATTATCTACACAACCCTTTTATTTCGTAAATTACATTTTCAGATAGGCCGTAATTTTTAGATAACGAATTAATAGAATTATTAGAATATACAATATTTCTAATATCATTAGCAGTTAAATCTATCTTGTATTTGTTTTCCATTTTAGTAATTAAATATCCCATAGCATCAACATCTAACAGAGATAATTTAGCATGATAAGTTTCTCTACCTTGCATCTTTCTAATTACGTCATGTGCCAATAGTAAAGATTTCCCAATATCAGAAACACTATTTACTTTATCTTCTGATGTTGAATCTAAAATACTTTCCTTGACTTTGTTAATTTTATCAACGTTAACTCCCATTTGTTCACGGGCTTGAATAAATGACTCAAACCTTTTACTAGTCAAGAAACCACGAATATCTAAGATGATAGAAGTTTGAGGGTCAAATTTTTCATTTAAGGTTTTAGCACTCTTACCTAAAATTCTCCACTCACCAATAGTATCTTCTTCTCCCCTAGAGATTAGATATTGATAACATTGATTTGCTACATAAGATAGTGCTTTATCAGGGTTATCTGACCAATCTGATAACGCTTGTGCTAATTGGTTCAAACTCTTTTCGTAAACCTCTGCATCTTTGACCTCTGAAGATATTTCATTCTTTAATGCAATAGAAATTTTAAGTAAATTATCATAATTAAAATTTTTCTCTAATTGTGCCCCCATTTCAAGAGCCTTTTTACTTGTAGGTTGATAACTAAATAGATAGGATAAAGTGTAAAAATCATAGTTACCAGAAATATCTGAAGAGAAATCTGGTAATATTTCATCTACAAATACTCGCTCTTTACCAATGATTGGAGTAAAATAATAGTCATCTAACACTTCTGTTAATTCAGTTATTTTCTGAACAACATTTGCACTAGTATCTCTATCGAACTTTCTTGCTTCTGCTTCTTTTCCGGCTTGAGCGCGTTGTCGTCTAAGCCCCCGTTTACTAGGTTTTCTTTGATAATCATAAGGTGAGGCAGGAGGGGCAAACATTTCTGGTTTTGATTTAGGATAATTTGGTTCCATTTGTAATCTTTCTTGACCTTTCGCTTCAATTAATATATCAGATAATAATTCAAAAAATTGTGAAGTTCTCTTCTCCACATTAGCAACTTCATCAGAAAGTTCTTTGTAGTTATTAGCAACCCAACTAGTCAAAGGTAAGTGAAATTTATCATTAGGGGATTTAGTTTCAAATGCTTCCTCTTCTAATAATTCTAATTTTTTCTTTAAAGATTCTTCTTGGTTTGTCAAATTTCTACGTTGCGCTCTAGAAATAGCATTATTAAACCACTCAGCAACTTTCTTTGTTTCTGCACCGGCCCTCACAGGTAAAGACCTCACCATTAAATTGTAATAAATAGGGTCTACAAATTCCCAATCTGATAACGCCTCATTTAAATCATTCTCATCAAGAGTATCTAATTCTGAACGCCTCTCTTGAACAATAGGAGTACCTTCAAGCCCAAGAGTTTTAATTTCTAACCTTCGTTTTGCTTCTCTAGTTAATTCCTTAGTGCCTTTTTTTGGTAAACTTGGCCCTGTTACATCTTTTTCTGCTTTAAAGGCTTCAATCATAGCACCCATCCATTGTCTAATCCTTTCTCCTAAAATTCTAAAATCAACTTCCTTAGCAGGAACCTCTTGAATATAATTAGGTAAATCTTGTTCAGTATTAGGTAAAAGTAAAATTTTATCTTTAATTTCATCATCAACAGAGTTACCCTCTTTTACTAATTTTTGTAACTGTTTAATAACCTTCAATAATTTTTTGTGTTCCCTAGAAACTTTTTTCCAATAAACATAAGTAGCATCTCTTTGTTTAGTAATTCTAATATTTGTAATACCGGCCACTATGTCTCTAGGTATTTTTGTTACCATCCCTAGTTCTTCTGAATCTGCTTCATCTTCTACTTGCATATCTACTGCTGCTAAAATTTCTTCAGCATTATCATATTCTAATTCAGAAAGAGTAGCAATAAAGCGAGCCAAAAACACTTTTAATTGGCCTTGAGTTTCTTCCCAATTTTTAACCTTTTCAGTATTTAAAGTGAATTCTCCCGCATCAAAATCTTCCTGAGATAATTCAGAAAATGACCAATTAGAAGAACCTTCCTTTAAAAATAAAGGTTTAAATTTTGAATTAAATTGTCTTTCTAATTCTCTCCTATTTCCTAATTCTTCAGACTCTCCTACTTCGGATTCAATTTTATTCCAAATATCAGAAATAAAATCATCATCTACGCCCTCATCTCGATATTGAGGATTACGCAAATATTCTCTCTTTTTCTTTCTATAATCTGTTCTAATCTGTTTTGGTGTTTTTGGTTTATTAGCAATAGCCAATAATTCATTTCTTATAGTATTAGTAATATCTTCACTGACCATCTTGCGACCTCCTAATTAATCTATTTATAACTAAGAAATTAAATATCTGATTATTGTATGTCAAATATTCTGCCTGGTTATTCACCATTACATTCAAATGTTCGTCTACTAAATCAACAACCTTTTTTCTAATTTTTGTAACAATAGCATCAAAGACTTGATAAAAATTATTGACTAATTTTTTGAAATCTGATTCATCTAATTCTTTTTCTAATGAACTCGCTAATGAACTATCATCTTGTAATAGATTATTAATCTTACTATTACCAAACAACTTAATATCAATAAAACGTATTTCTCTAATTAACTCTATAATATCGATATTTTTAGCAAGAGATGGTGTAAACTTACCTGTTAAATCTGAAAGTTTAGATTGGTCATTTTGGACTTGTTCAAAGAATTCAGATATTGCATTTCTAAATGGGTCTGCAAACTTAAAATCTGATTGACCCTCCATAATATCTCCAAATAATTTAAGAGTTTTGTAAGGTCTATTTTCTGGCTTTTCTTCAAAATCTACCCATTTATCTCGTAAATCTTCGATGGCTTCTTCCATCTCGTCAATTTCTTCTTCTTCTTTATCTTCTTTTTCATATTCAGATAACTCTCTTTCAGTAGTAACATAGGAATATATTTTACCAACTTTATCAGAGTAAAGTTTATTTTGTTTAGGTAAACCATATATTGGGACAGATTCTTTATTAGCACTTAACATTGTCCCCTTAAGTTCAAAACCTGCATCATCAGGAGCATTACTTCTAAGTTCATCATAACCTTTCTCACCAAATAAACTAGTTATAATATCCCCATACTTATTTTTATTCTTCAGAATATCTATAATAAAATCTCTAAATACTTTAGATACCCCCTTTCTAACTTTACTAACTTGTGCTTTCATAGAACTACTAGCCGTTCGTAAAAGTTCAGGATTATTAGAAACAAATGTACTCGCTAATCGTTTATAATCTTCTTCTTGATTACGCTTAAATGTTTCCGCAGAAACGTCATTGGCATTAGGAAGAGTAAAGCCAATTAATCTATTAGCCTTTTCTTCATCAATATCTCCAATTTTAATTGACCATAACATATCCACAATTCTACTCACAATAGCAGGGGCATTAATTACTCTACTTTCTAAATCAGCCGCCAAACTATCGCTTAGACCTAACTCTTCATCATTCAAATCATAAATTAATAATCCTTTGAACGTTGGTGTAAAATATTCCCTACTACTTTTCTTTACTTGAAGTGGTCTTAATTCTGATATTTTTATTTTAGAAGTTAGTGCTTTTGGTGAACGTTTTTCCCTTCTAACTCTAGCCATTTCAGTTTGTTCACCTTCATAGTATTGAGCAATTGGGCCGCTTCTAACACTCATTAAAGATTCCCCAGCAAGTTTTTTTGGTTCTTGAACCAACTCTAAAAAGGTAAGAGCCTTTTGTGGTGTTATATCTAAAACATCATAAGAAACACTAGGTTGAGTTTCTTTCATTTTACCATACATAGAATTTAACTTTGGTAAATCGTCTGGTAAATTTTGAGCAATAATCCTATTAACTTTATCTCCTAGTTTACGTTTAAATTCTCTAACATATCTTAACTCTTTCTTAGAAGGGAACATAGCGACTGTTTTTTCTTCTAATTTTTCCCAATCTACTTCTCCCTCAGATTCAAGAATAGTTGCGACTTCTTCAAAATCATCAAGAAGTACTTCAGAACCCTTTCTTCCACCCTTATATTCTTGAATCTCTTCAGAAAAAGTTTCTTGGATGCGTCTAAAATTATCAATCATTAATTCTACCATTTCTTCTTCAGCATCTTCATCTTCTTCTAATTCAGGCTTCTGTGAAAGTAAAGTATCTACTAAACTAGCAACATAATTACTAGCCTTTTCATTTTTAAGAGTTGACTTAAAACCTTGTAAACCCTGCTGCGAACTGCTGCCTATCAACATCTTCGCTTGTGTAATATAATCTGCAATATCTTTAGAATCTTTAGTTAATAAATTAACCCATTCGATTTCACTATTGGGCCAAAAAGCAGATTTTAAAATAGTCTGCCACATTACAATAACTCCCTCTTTAGAATATCAATAGTGTTTTGTATCTTTTCTAAAATATCTTGTTCAGACTTCTTTGTAGTGCTACCGCCACCTTCAGGCGGTTCATCATCTTTAGCCCAAGGTGGTAAATTACCATCTTTAATTGCTTGTTTCTGTTCTCTTTCCCAAAGAACCTTACGATTCTTTCTTTCATTAATAGGTCTATTTAGGAAAATACCTTTTAATCCTTGGTGAGGGTGATTATCTAAATCAATAGTTTTTTGTGGGCCTGTTAAAATAGTTCTGATTAACCTATCAGAAATACTATCAACAAAGTAAGAACGAACTGCAACAAGATAATTACCTTCATCATCTTTAAACTCATCCTTATTCATATAGTCAATAATAAATTTAGATTCCTCTGGTGAACTAACTTTAATTTCTTTCTTTCTTAATTCGTCCCTAGTTTTAGTGAAGTTGATATGTAATCTATCGAAAGGTTTAGTTCCCGTAGCATCTCTATAACATTTTTGTAAACCTAAAACTTGTCCTAAAGCCTTCATAAAATCTTCAGATTTTTGAATGGTTGCTCTCTGTAATTTACCTTTAATATGCCATCTATTTGCTGTTGCTATTGGAGTTGAAGAATCACTAACAACATTAACAAACTCTTTTAATAAAGGTAATAATCCCATGTTAATGCCCGTAATATCTCTAGTTTTTTTTGCGAATAAGGCTTGCCAAAAAGGAGGCTCTGCCGTACCTTCAGTATCAGAATACCAATGGGGTTCTGCGGCAGGTAAAGTTTCTTCTTTCTTATTTGCCTTTCTATGCTTAATATAATTAGGAGTGCGATAATGACCATAAACCGTAGTCCAACTTTCTGCACCATCTTTACCAACTGATTCGGGAACAGTAAATGGAATATTTCTAGGATTTAGTTTATCTGTTTCTTCTATTCTTTCAAGGGTTTTAATATACTTTTTAATGTCAGTCAAGTCTTCCATATCTAAAAGTTTTGCCTCACTAACAGCACTAATAATTTTATTTATAGTTCGGTGTACACCCTTACCATAGTTTTTAGCACCTTCTCTTTTTACCTCACTTTTAACGTGACGCTCAATATATTCAAACAAGTTTTGGCTACCTTTTTGCCCTGTCAATTTCAGATTAGCATTTGACTCACTTTCTAAAGCATCTCGCCACTGTTCTAATCCCTCAACAACATTTTTGAATTTAGGGGTGTAATCTATTTCGGCGGTATCTCCATCGCCAACTTTTTGCTTTTCTGGACCTTTTTCTTTCTTTTCTCCCTTTGCCTTCTTTTTCTTTTTTTCCTTTACGATAATGAAATCCTCAAGGTCATAAGATTTTAGAATTTGTTGCCAAGCCATTTTAATCCCTCAATAAATAATTCTCTATTACATCTTTTGCTTCTGTAACAATTTGACTAAGATTTTTATTTGCAGCAAGACTTTCTTTAATATGCTTACTAACTAAACTATCTAATGTTGCGGCTTCACCCATACCTTCTAATTTATAGGCGAGTGTCCAATATTGGTGATAGGTATTTTTAATTTTTTCAAAAGCATCAGTGTAATGATTAGGTGCTTTAATTATATCTTCCCAACTCATTCTTCATCTCCTCCAAAATCTTCTAACATTTGCATAATTTCCTCACTAAAACCGTGTGCTACATCTTCCCAATCAACATCTGAAATACCGTCTGATGGAGTTCCTTCTACTAACTCTTCCATAAAACCATCTAAATGTGCCATAGCCTCTGGTAAATGTCGAACTAAGTCTTTAAAAATTTCATTATAGTCTTTATCTTCAAAAACACGTTCTTTAATCCAATTGTTTATACGGTTATAAAAGTCATAATCATTTAAGGACCATAGTTGTGCGCTACGAGTAGCGGTTGCTGTTCCCTTTTTAAGTCTCCGTTGCCAACTCATTCTTCACCACCTTCACAGTTATCCCAATCATCCATAATTTGCATTAAATCTTTCACGGTATCTGAAAACGGTTTACCACTACGTCGTTGCTTAACTTTGGTAAAACCAATAAAAGACTTGAAAGTATCTTTAACAGTCTCACAAGTTTCACCTTCAATTATTTGTTCTAAACCATCCATATTTTTTGCTTTTACTTTATCTCCACGTTCTTCATATCTAGTTCTATTTGCAGATATCCAAGCAGACAATTGGTTTCTTG
>VTLG01008799.1_pt1 | contig 33012 bp, 43 predicted proteins | sample 4694571 | NCBI WGS metagenome assembly VTLG01 (sample SAMN12604809, study PRJNA352737) | marine metagenome | biome: ENVO:00000447; feature: ENVO:00000209|ENVO:00000569|ENVO:01000036; material: ENVO:00002151; isolation source: viral sequences binned using virsorter ...
TGGATAATAAGTCAGTAGCAAGTTGACGGCAGAAGGTAGATTTTCCCTGTCCAGATCCCGAAGTAACCGTAGTAAGCTCCTGGTATCTAATGCCGTGCAATTTATCTTGAAGTCCTCTGAATGGGTAGTCATGGTCTGCTGGTGGTGTAGGTGTAGTAACTAATGCTTGTAACGTTTTTCCTTCAATAATACCATCAGGTCGCCAAGGTTTAGCCTCCCAAATAGCCTTTCGAATCGCTTCAGCATCGTTAGCTTGTAATGCCTCGGATGGGTCTTTGTAGTTCTCCATACGGGCAATCTTGACCTTCCCGACTGGTAATACGCTAGCCGTTTCTTCCGTAGCCTTTCTCCCCGCCTCGTCATTATCGAAGAACAAGATGATCTCCTGATATCCTTGAAAAAGGGGAATTTGTTTTTGTACGTCCCTTTTCGCGGCAGCGGCTCCATGCGGTACTGATACCATTGGCCATCCCGACATAGCTTCGTAACAACTGGCAGCATCTAGTTCACCTTCAGTAACAGTAATCCGTTTACCAGTAGTAGGGAATAAATGCTGACCAAATAAAGTGTCAGTGGAAACTCCTTCATAAGTAAATTCCTTTTTCTTATTTTTTATTTTGAATCCAGCAAGAACTCCATCGCTTGTAAAGTATGGAAAGCGTAAAGTAGCTCCATCTCTGTAAATCCTGAATTTTTTGCAAGTACTTTCAGAGATACCTCTCTTTCTAAGTGCTTCGGGTTCTCCTTTGAAGTTAACATCAGTCATAGTCCGTGATTGTGAATTAAGATTTATACCCTCTGCGGGTGTGTAAGTTTGGCAAGAAAAGCAATACTTGTGACCATCAGTATAAACTGAATTAGCATCTGATGATCCACAAGTATCACAAGGTTCATGTCTTAGAAACTCACTTGTTAAGTCAGCCATTCTATTGGTATTTCATGAAACGCTGTCCAAGGTATACCATGACGGTCACACCATTGAGCATACGTTGTTTTAGACCTTTTAGAGATCTTATTATAAGGTGATTGAAACACCATCCTTAAATCTAATTCTGGATTGTCCTTTTTAACAGCAAGTATTTTACGTCTGTCTTCCGCAGCCCAGTATCCTTTTGCTTCGAGGTGTACATAGTTTGGGAGCACAAAATCAGGAGTGTAATTATGCTGAATGGTATAAGGAACCTTAGTAGATTCATATTCGTAAGATACCCCTAGGGTCATAAGGAGAGTTGCTACCCTCTCCTCAAGTTTTGATCTAAATTTAATCTCTTTCCTGTTCTTTAACTTATTAAAAGCTTTTTCAGCCCAAGCAAGAGATTCTTCTTTAGAGGTGGTTTTCATTATGCTAATTGTTTATCAATTATTTGACTAATAACATCTATAAGTCTCTTTTTAATATCATTGTTTAAATCTGACTCTTGAGCCTGTAAACAAATAAGTTCAATAGCAGGTAATGTTAATTTAACACTAGCTGATTTAAGACCTAAACTAGAATTATCAGTTATAGTTTTTTCTAACATTAGAAATCTTCATCCGGTTCATTATCAGGTGGAGCTATTGGTACTTCACTTGCTTTAAATCCTTTTGTTTCACCAAATAAATCAGCTATTTGTGTATCTGATAAATCATCAGAACTAACACCTGCTTCAACATTTAATGAGACAACCTGTACACCTTGTAGTTTTAGAGAACTACCATAGGTAACTTGATCCTTAAGTATATAAGGTTTTTGAAAGAAAGCAAGTTTAACAGTAGAACCACCATATAATGGTAGCTTTGTATCTGTTACAACAGTACCTTCTGAGTCTACCACGGGTGGCTTTCTCTCCTCGTTCCAAGAGAACTTGAGCTTATACTTACCATCTGCCACTTCTTCCCATGGTGTGGGCTTTAACGTGGCTCTTCTAGGATTTTTTAATTTACCTTCAGCCCATTTAAGAACATCAGTTCTTTCAGCTTCTAGTTTATCAATAAGAGTCTCATCAACAACAGCAGATAAAGAATAGCCGAATTTTCCTGGCTCTAATATAGCTTGAAATCCTTCTAGCTTTACCTCATCAGTTACATGAGTAGTTTTATTAGACATCACTTACTGCCTCGTTAATCGCTTTTTCACTGGCAGCTTCTGGTGTAAGTGTCTTTATTTCAGCACTTAATTTATCATAGAACTCTTGTAATTGTTCTATTCTTACTTTAAGGTCTAACAGTTGCTTCTCTTTTTGTTTAAGTTCAGCAGCTTTCAGTCTTTCTTCAGACACAACTACAATAGTAGGAGGTGCAAAGAACGAATCAAATAATGAATACATTTCTAACAGAAAAAATAAGTGGAATTAATTACCGATTCTGGTTTTAAATCTCCAATAATCGGTGGTTTTGTCTCTGCTCCAATTTGTGCAGCAAAGTCAGTAAGATAATCATGTTCTGCAAATAAATGCATATATGTTTCTCTAATTATAATAGATAATTCATCCATATCAGTGGCTCTGCTTAATACACTATCATGTATCAAAGCTATTGGATGGTTAAATCGTTGAGTACTAAGATGTAATAAACTAGCATCTAATGAATGTATTAGATTAGGAGCTGTAGCAGCTTTATGTCTGCTTAAATCTACCTCTTTACCTTCACCAGCTACAGAGACATCACAACGACCTAATAACTGTAGTTTTAATCTAGTTATTTTCTTTTTCATTATACGTTGAACAACAACAAATCCAGATGGTGTAACCCATACTAATTTATTGTCTCCATTTCGTATACGCTTAGATACTTCGTCTTCAATCCATTTCATTACAGCCATTGGACCAGGTACTATAGAATGCATAGCATCTCTAACAGCCTGAACCGTGATTGTGAGATCATCTTTATCTATTTCTATACCTTTTTCTAGTAATGCGTCCCTGATATAGGAACGGTTTGAATAAGGTTTAGCATTATAGGGTATAGTCATAACTGTGCGTTTGACCGCACCTCTATCCCATGCATGATGTATGGAAGGTGGTATAGAAGGCTTTGCAGTCTCAGCTACCACCTTATATGCGTCTTGTGGTCTATCAGAAGGCAACACATTGACGAGTTGTGCTGTACTACGGTCTCTAGCCAATCCGGCTAAAATCTGGAGACCACTACATGTAGCGTCTGTGGCTACCATGAGTGCTGTAGTCTTACGTGTCTCAGTAATAACTACCATATAATATTCTTCACAAGCCGAGAGGAATTGCCACGGCTCGTCCGCTGCCTCCCAGTCACCAATGTTATCAATAGGATCCTTGGCTACTCTAGTAATCAACGGTATATTATTTTTAACCCAATCCAAGCGTTCAGACATAGTTGATTTATCTAAACCGTATGTCGTGGCTACTTGAAACGCCAACCATTTCTTACCTGATTCTGTAATGAGCGTTTTATCAGCAAAGATAATACACGCCTTTCCAAAATCTGTGTCTTGTGGAGTAAGAAACGCTGGAATCGGATAAGCCCGTCCACGATAATCAAAATTCCAAGGTAAATACCATTGATCACGATTCTTAAAACGTTGAATTGCTTCCATCATCATCCTTGTGCGGCAGGATCTCTTGAACTCTGCTGCTCTCTTATTCATTACTTCCGCAGCGGCTCTACGATAGGCTTTCCTAGAGTCCTTGTTGCTTTCTATATCAGGCGGCTTAGGTGGCAGATCGTAATGAATAATCGGGAGGAACTTGCCAACACTAACACCTCTATCTTGAAGTGTTTCTGCAATGCTTACAATAAATGGATTTAACCTGTAAGCTACCTTCTGAATCTTGTTCAGAAAAGCTATTGGAACTTCTCCCTGTATACGTGCGTCCTCGCCCCTTCTTACTAAATCATGCCCATGCATTACCTCATTTAAAAGGTATCCACCTGAACTTTCATTACTCCAATCTTTAGGCTCAACTAACATTGGCCAGCATAAAGGAGAAAATAATTCAGCATTAGCCATCACTTCGTCCTTGATGTCCATAAACTCGGGAGTAGGAACGACATAGACAACGGTCTTCCGACCTTCTCTAATCGTTTGTTTATGGAACCATCCACTGGACTCCATGATGCAATCAAGTAACCATGCTCCTAGTTTAATACGAATAGGTCTTCCCCATGGTAACCATTGTTTAACATCATAGCGGTTCATTAACGTTCTTATAATTACTAGTTTTTGCTGTGTACCACATGCTTTATGCCAGTAATTCTCTTTTAATTTAGTTAACAAACCTGGAGCGTGATTTAAATAATGTCTCATTTGACACTCATCTTCTATTGCATGTCCTATACTTTCACATACATTAGTTGCTATATTAGCACCTTGCTTATAAGAAAAGATCTTATCAAATGCAAGTTTACATGCAATAACCGCTGCTGATTGTGAATCAATTAGTTGCAAATAGGTATGGATGTCCTTAAATGAATGTCCATAATGTCCTTCGTGTATCTTCTTATTAGTACGGTCTATCCGTTTAATGAGAAGAGGTAATAGAGTATCAATACTACTAATACCATAGATAGTTGCTGAAGCATAAGATTGATCCTCTAATTTAATAGTTTGATCTTGTAAACGTTTTAGTCCTTGACTAATTGCTTCTCTCTCTAAATTAATCTGTTCATCAATTTGGGAGATACTTGGTCGATAATTCATCCTTGATTTGTTCCTCTAGTAGTTTTTTACACTCTAAATAGTTATCATAGGATATATCACCCTCTATCCTCCTTGTTTCTAACAAGTCTAGTGCTTGATGTGAATAAGAATAGATGTCTTTAATAGTACGCTGTGGTACCGTCGAAGTCGCCATCTTCGTCCTCCTTGAATGGTTCGTTAGTGGGTTTAAGATATAAATGATGGACATGTTCATGGTCAGCAATGACAAATGCACTTTCCATCTTATTTAATATAGAGGTAACTTTCTTCTTTGCTGCAGATTGTTTCTCGTAAACATACTCTGTGATCTTACCCGTCCTTGTGTTTTCTTCACGAATGATGCAATCCACAGAAGATGGTAATTGCCATCCTTGAATTTTCCAATCCATAAACTCCTCATAAGAGATAGAATCAAAGAACTCAGAAGGCATTGCTTTTATCCATGAATAGTTATTAGGATAATACTTCTTTTTAGTCAAAATAGAACCTCCTCTACATCTACAAGATAATCATCGTGCCTTGCTGCTTCATCTGTAGCAGTGAACAATGCGTCCTCCCATCCAGATGCCTCAATAAAAAAGTCACGACCTGATTCTAAAGTTACTATGTATTTATTAAGTGTTAGCATCGTTCTTAAAATGTGATTGTGATAAAAGTAATTTCAATTTAAGCATCTTTGCTCGTTGCTTTGCTGACCTCAGTGCTTGAGGTTTTCTTCGTCCTTGATCTTTTCGCTGGACGTCCCCGTTTTTGAACGGGAGAATCATTCTTGATGAAGGCACTATATAACTCCTTATGTAATTCTTCGTACTGATGTTTCAACATAATGGCGTCCTCTTGGTCTCTATAATGATAGAGCCAAGAATAGACAGCATTAAGGATTAACCATTCCTTAGTTTTTTTCATTAACTACCTCCTTTGGTTCGGTTACTTCCTTGAATGCTTTGACTAGCTTGCTTGTCTTGGGTAGTTCAAGCACGTATTCAAAGTATTTTTCAATGAAGTAGTTTACATCCTTGCGGGTTACCCCTTCAAGTGTGATGCTATCTTCAAATGAATCACACACCCTTAGAGTATCGTGATCATCGCAATACATCATAGATGCTTGCTTCAAATAGAAATGATAGTTTAATTCAGGTTTAAGCATGGTTGATGGTGTTCTTAAGGGAAATAAAAATGAGTATGACTAAGCATACCCACATGATTAATGAGGTCATGCACTAATAATTTATAAGTGATCTTGTTCCCATGATGTGCTAGCTAATTCCTTAACTGACTCATAGGTTTTATAATCACTTAGCTCATCTAGTGCACTATCCTTACGCCAAGAGTTAATGACTTCAATGTCTAACTCACTTAGCTCTTCACATTTAAACATGGTTAATAAGCAATGTAAGGTGGATTCTCATATTCATCATCAATTAACATGTAATCAATGACGTCCATTTTATTAGACAGCTCAAGGTCTAACGATGTTTCAGCTAGATCATAGCCGTCCTCGCTATCATCCCACTGTTCGGGATCAGCTAAGAGATAGTAAGCATGTACTGTCATGCCTCTAACTTCTCTAGTATGTCAAAGACCTCATCGGTTAATTCAATTTGGTCCTCGGTTAAATTATCTAAATAGAATTTAAGAACGTATTCAATAACGTCCTTATCTTCATTAGTGAAACAAGTCATAAAAAATAAAATAGATTTCACTTGAGGGAATGAATCCCTCGTAATGCCACCTTGTTAAGATAGGCATTAAGAGAGAATCAAAGAAGGGCTTACATCATCGTTCAATGCCATTTAGGACTTACATTAATAGCGAATGCCTCCTTGTATTCTATGTTAAAACAGAACTGACCAAGTAAACAAAAAGAGAACTAAATAAATTAGTACTTGTTTTTCTTCTTGAATGGTATTTGCTGCCTTGATTAAGTCAGCTTTTACCATCTTATCAGTGAATTTAGCGGTTTGCATAGCGTGAATCTGTCCAGATTGGCGGTGTGATTGTGAAGGAGGAAGCCTTCTTATTAATTAAGAAAGCCTCCTTGTACTTGTTTAAAGCTTCTTGTTTAGCTTTAACTTTGTCAGGATTGTTTAAGCTGTTATTCATTAATAATTATGAAAGAAAAATGTTTCAATGACATAGCCATGCTCATTATTCTTTCTTTCAATTGTTGAATAATCCCAGCTTAAGTTATTCCATGATTCGACCCAATCGATTTCAATCCAACCGGATAAATCATTAGGAACTTCTCCGCAATCTTCAGCCATTTGCTGAGCAAATTCAGCGCCAGCTTTTTCTTCAGGGCCATCAATGCAGCCAGAATATTTATTATCAAAGTCATTAACTGACTCAATCCCTAAGTCTGATAATTCATTAATGAACCAATCGTATTCACTATCCTTATTGAATAGATCCATGGCTTTTAATTCATCAAGTAATTCAACTTGGTCTTGAGTTAATGTTAACTCTTTAGATAAAATTGAAGAAGTCATTAGAACTTAATCTGTGTTTGTTGAATGCCTAAATGAATTAGGCAATAGTCAGAGCTTGGAGTTGAACCAAGCTTTAAAACCCACTGACTAATAAGAATAAGATTCGGTCTCACCAGTTAGGAAATCATATTCCTGTATACTGATGTTCTCATTCTTTAGGATTTCTTCACATAATGCAGCGTAGGCATTATCTGAAAGGTCAATCATCTCTTTTTCTATAGCTTCGAGGCAATTGGCCGTTGGCTCAAGGTCTCTAACTATATCTAGGTCTCTTTCTTTCTTAGTTTGAGAAAAAAATAAACCCTTGAGAAATTGAAACACTATTTTCATGATTGAAATAGTTTAATGAGTGGATAGAAAAGGTTTAACCCCTTTCATAATGTACAATACACGATTTCCAAGAAAAAACAAGTAGCTTTTGTGCCAGTTTGTAGAGTGGTTTTTTAATCTCATGATAAGACATAAAAAAGACCCCTGTTTTGTTATCGTGCAAAACTGAGGTGGTAGGAAACGCTGAGTTCACTTGTCGCAGATCAGACCATTAAGGCTGCGCTCACCATTTTCGCAGTAGAAGGTGACAAACTGACTCTTAACTTGTCCAGAGTGGAGATTGACCAGCGGCAAATACATCTGGTTTAGCCGTATTAATACAATATCAAATATAATTCCAAAAGGAAGTAAGTATTAATACTCAAGTATACTATTGTTAAGCAGCGCTTATCAGTCCCATGCTGTTCAATAAGCTCAACTAATGACCCAACCATTTCAGCAACTCAACAGGATCATTATATCTTGTACAATCTTCGCACCATTCTTGATACTTAGCATTATGATATTTCAATACATTATTAACACTTTCATCCGTTAATTCATAATAATTCTGTTTAATTAGTGTTGCACTGTTTATTACTGATTGACAATAATCTACATCATTAAAGTCATACTCATAGAATAATTCGTCTAACATTGTTATAACTTGGTTGTCTTTATTTGTTCTGTATTGTTCTTACTTTGTTCTGTATTGTTCCGTATTGTACTGACTCTGGCTGGTTATACTTATTCTTATTAAATATATCTTAACTCGCTACAGATGGCTACAAAATGACAGCAGCCAGCCAGCTAATTATTATTTAATCAGTGTTGATCTGTTTTTACCAGCAAAATATATTAATTAAGAGGCTATTTGCTGTATTTCCTTGAGGGCTAAGGGAGGAATGCCACCTGACGCCCTCGTATATAAGGCTTCAGAAATTTATAACAAATTTTGACGGAGAGCATCAGCCAAGAGTCGGTAAGAAGAGGCTATATAGATCTGACCAGCCACCACAGCAATGGTAGCTATAGACCAGAATATATAGTAATAACGTTGTTTTACTTGTTTAGGTGGGTTAGTGGTCATTGATCAGAGATAATTTCTTATGTTTTTCAAGTATTTTAACAGCTTTTTCATGTGTTTTAGCTTTTTGAGCTTTAACATTAAGTTTTAGAAGTTTTTGATAAGATTTAGAGAGCATTAATCGGGAATATATTCGGAGCCATCTTGATTAAACCCTGGAATATAGTTAATATTGAGTACTATACGTCTTTTCTGGTCAGTACAAGATACTCCACAGTGTTTACGGTGTCCATCAAAGATAATAAGTGTATTTTCTACGGAATCAACAGTAGTACCGTCTTTAAAGAGGGTATAACCGTTATTAGTATTAAGGTAGAATATAGCTGTTCTTTGGTTTAATTCCAAGTCAGTGTGCATATTAGACTGAACTGGTATAGCAGTTCTAGGTCTTAAGTTAGCTTTGACTCTAAGTAAATGGAATACAGCTAGTTTAAGAAGTATTGGTTTAAGTATATGACAGTGAGGAGATAAACCTTTTTCTAAGTAAGGATCTCTAATGTTAAAGAAGGTATGAACGAATTGAAAGTTATCTAAACTATTATTAACGCCAGCTATAGTGTCATTATACTTCCACTCTAACTCATTAAGGAAATAAGTTTGAGTAGTTTTAAAGTCTTCTTTAGATAGAAAGTTGGGTAGTATTTTAAGCATTTAAGGAATATCAAATGATGATATTAAGTAAGAGAGGGAATGATGTCGTGAGATATCAATTCCCTCATAGGGGTCGGGTCCACCCTTCCCTTCCCCTGTATACGTGCGACCTCGCTCAAACCCAGGTAGGGAAAGGCTTTCCAGTATCCTTACCTTTAGCTTTATCACGTTGAGTTCTATCCATTCCCATAACTATATGGTTAGCGGAGCTGTGAGGGTCGTCTAAGAAGTCTTGTAGCATAGAGTTCCACTCATCTCTTTTACGTAGGTTTACGGCTTCCTGAGCGCTAATAGAGAGTGCATCTGTAAAGTACTGTACTCCCTGTGCAAGGGCATCGAGTCTGTCGTCATGTTTAACGGCGCCTTTTTCACGACACATCCTAGACATCTGATAGAACAGCATGTAGAGAAGACGAAGTTCAGGAGCTTCATCTTTATTAGAATTGTAATCCCAATCAATAACCTTCCTATCACATATAAGACGATGCTGATTAAGAACCGGCTCCAACGAATCAATGATTCTATCTTCCTTCCTAACATTAGCTCTTACTTCTTCGATGTCGATTGCTTGTTTAGTCTGTTGGAGATGCTTTTTAAATAGTTCTGAAACGATTCCGTCTCCGAAATTAGTTTCGATAACGAGTTTTGTAACTCCGTATGTTCTACATCCTCTAAGGATATCGAGGAGTGTACTATCGGAGTACCCGTCTCTATAAGCTCGCATTTCATGGAGATAAAGGAACCCATTCTTTTGGGATAAGTAGCAGGCAGCTGTTTCATCTGTTCCTCTGCCAGAGGGATCCACGCTGCAAATTGTTTCGGTGTAAGGCGTCCACTCTCCTTGTAGTTGCATAGGAGAGTAAAAGTAGTCCCCTGGGAGACCAACGGTTGGGGCGTCTTTGATGACGTTTGCTGGGTCTGAGCACCACACGACGTTATCAGGGGCGTTAGCAGGATTGACAGAGGTAACAACCAAGTCTGCCATCTTGAGGGGGAATTTTTCTGCATCTGAAAGTGAGGTGTCTAGTTGGAATTGAAGCATAAAGTTAGAACGACCCATAGATGCTTCACGTTCTAGTAGGTCGTCACTATTAAATCTGTCTGGGTCTGTACATTCCCAATCTTCTATTCCTTGTTCTATATCCTCAACTATTTGAGGTGCAAGGAGTCCTTCGTATTGACTGAGTTTATCTTTTCTGGGGTATCGTGCTGGCCAAACGAATGGACGGTACGAACGCTCTGCCAGCTTACGATAAACAGTAAACACAGTCTGAGGAGTCCCGAGATACATAATACGGCTATCACTTTTGGGGGTAAGGATAGATTCCGCTTCCGTACAGAGTTGAAGTAATTTTTCACGCATTAACTCCGTCATGGAGTTTCCAGGAACTTCTATATCGTCCAAAATCATTAAATCTGCTCTGCTTCCTGTGAGCTGTCCAGTGATGCCCACCGACTTTACGCTTGGGGCTTGGTGAGGAGAACAAGCGACGTCGAAGCTGATGCGACTCCAACGAGAGTCGTCTGATTTGGGTTGAAGATGACTGAGCCATGGTGTTTCAATGATAAGTTTCTGTAGGAAAATGGACATGTTATCTGCTCTCTCTTTAGAGGCAGAGATTATCATTATTTTTCTTTCCGAATCGTTAAAGAGAGTCCAGAGGACGAAGGCTCCAGTGATCCAACTTTTACCAACTCCACGGAAAGCTTGGATTTGAAGACGTTTAGGACCATACTGAAGATAGTCTGCGATTGCATATTGTGCTCTAGTTGGTGAGGGTAAGTCAAGCTGTCCCCACAGTGCTTGTAAGAACAGCTTGAAGTCCTGTTGTAGGGCGGTTAAAGTATCTGTCAATTATTCAACACTCCATGCTTTATAGAGTTCGAGATAATAATCTTCTTGTTCTTGTATTAAATCCTCTAATACTCTATCATTTAGCTCTATTTGCTTTATTAAAGACTGTTGAAGTAATGATGGGTCTAGCTGATCTTCTGGGTTCATAATCCAGTTCCTTTTAAATTGATACTTTTTCTTCCAATTTTTAAGAAACGTCCCTTACTACCTTCAAATATTAAGCTATCTTTACCTCTTATTCTCATGTTTTCAGCAGCTATCATAAGTTCATTATTGGTAACTTTAGGTTTCTTACCATCTATTGTTAGTAAATCTGCTAATATATCAGCATCTCTTTGATTAGCATTCTTTTGGCTAAAACCTTCACCCCAATATTGGCTATGATCCCATTTCTTTAAGAAATTAGGAGGTGTAGTGGCTGCTTTAGATAAGGCTTCTTTTTCAGGAACATTTCTACCTATAGATATATCGTGTGGAGTTAAAGCTTCTCTAGTAGACTGTACTTGTTCATCTAATTTAATTTTTTGTTGATCTGTTATTGTAAGACCTTTAGTTTCAGGTAGTCTACCTGCCTCTATATCTGCTTGAGATAGAACAGTTTGATTAGGTAATACATTACCAGCTGTTAGTGCAGCTCTATTAGTATCAGTAGTAGGCGGTACAATTTCATCTGAACTTATAGAAGTGTCAACTTCATTAATAGTTGCATTACTAGATGATTTTTTTGCACTTCCTTTTACATTTACAATACTCCATGTACGATTATCTTCATCCCATTCTAAATTTTCTTCTTTAAGATATGGATAGAGTTCTTGTAGTTCTGCTAATTTTTCTGCTTTTTCTCTTTCTTTTTGAGTACTTTTATTATACTCTGCGACTGTTAAATATCTATTAGGATTTTCAGGATCTACAACATCAGTATATAATAAGTTATTAATAATCCAAGGTGATTTCCACCAATCATCTGGATTAATACCTAACTTGTAATTCTTTTTACCATCTTTTACTGGAAAACCTTTATCTAATCTATCTTTATTTTCAGCTTCTAATAGAAGAGAACGATAGTTTGCATCACTAATTTTCTTACCAGTAGCTTTATTTGTCCATACTCCTTTCTTTTTTGACCATTGAGAACGGAACTTTTTTGCTGCATTCATAATTACTTACGTTTAGCCCCTCCTCGGCCACGATTAGTTTTAACTGATTCTGTACCATTTTTGGTAACATCTTTACCACCTTCACCCATGATACCTAATGATCTACGCCTTGCACTATGCCAGCGTGTATATTCTGCAGTCTTATCATATTTACCGCCTTTATTATTATCACGGTTATGTTTTTCTCTAGATTTCTTATTCTTACGATAGAATCTAGCTGTAGGTCCAGGGTTAGCGGCTCGTGGACTTGCCATACATTCTCCTTTGTACGAGTGTTGGGTCTATTGTTGGTATTAATTTATTTAGTTTATCTAAAGGACTACCATCATAAGCTACACCTGTGATATCATTTGTTTTAAGCCAATCACATGCAGCTTTTAAGTCTTGAGTAGTAGCCTCGCCACTACGGATTCTCCTTAGAAAATCTTCAGTGACAAGGTAATGTAACTCATTAAACTTATCTTCAGTAGCCTTCTTTGGGAGGACTCTGACTTCTTCCATTATGCATTAGGTCCAGGTGCTTTCTTATCTCGTGGTGAAACTTTAGCTTTTTCGTAACCTTTCATACCTTTTTGAAGTCTTTTCCAAGCTTCAGTATTGTATTTTTTGTCAGCAGCTGTGACTTTAAAATTTGCCATAATAATTAAGTTAATTGATTTACTAACCAGCCAGTAACAATATACTTAGACTGATTTTTAGGTGGGAATCCTCTATGCATATAAGTCCATGTAGCAGGAAATATTAATAATCTACCTGTTACTGGTTGCACTTTGATTCCATTAAAAAATTCTGTATAACCACCTTGTTTTACAGAGTTTAAATACCAAATGTAAGTAAGAGTTCTAACTCTTCCATTATGATACATCCAATCATGATGCCAATCATAAAAATCACCTGGATTAGTTTTTTGCATTTGATATCCAGTATCACTTATAGGTAAACCAGAACTGAAATCACATTTAACAAAATTATTTGATAAATGCCATGCATCAACTTTTTTACTAACTACTTGTTCATATTCAGTTAAAGCAGAAGATAAAGAGTTAAAGAATACTTCATCTTCTGTTTTATAGATATCATAACCTGAGAGATAACAATCTATACTCTTTTTAATATCACTTGCCTCACCATTTACAGTAAGTCCATGACTATTTAAATGTGAATTAGAGTCAAATTTATTTATAAGATCTTTACAAAATTTTTTAGAAAGAGTTTTATCTTTTATCCAAATATAAGGATCTTGAGTGGACATAATTACTATTTATACTTGACCTCTTTTTGGTGCTTTAGCTTGATCTTTTACCCATGCATCATAAGAGCCATAGTCTTTTTTTCTTTTATCAAATTCTCTCATGAATTGGTCATAACTTCTTCCTATTGGTCCTGGTTTAAGTTTATCTGCCATTAGCTTAGTAGTTTAGTTTTGACAATGTTTAGTGCCTGATCATCGAGCTTGTTATCAGTTCTTTTAACATAAGCTTCTAATAAATCAATAACTAGTTTCTTAGTTGATTCTGACTTCAAGAAGGCGAAAAGGATGGGTTTGATGATTAGTAACATGATTATTCTTCAGTGGATTTAGTTTCTTTAGTAGATTCTTTTTTAGCTAAGAGTTCTTTCTTAGCATTTTCTCTTTGAAAAGAGGATATTTCTGCTAGATAAGCTTCTTCAGCTTCTGTTAATGTACTCATTTAAAAAAATAGGAATCGTTTTTTCTTTTCAATTGGTGGAAGTGAAGCTTCTTGAACTTTCTGGACTTCCTTTTTAAATGCAGCAATAGGAATGATATCACTACACATATGATAAACACGAGTGCCAGGACGTATCATGAAACCTTTTGATTGAAGGTTTGCACATTCCTTGGCTCTGACTAATTCATAATCTAGAGCCATTTTAGCTTCCTGGCGTGCTGCTATAGACTTACATCTTTCTACAATAGATCCATCAAGTGGGACCATAAAGTTAATTTGGAATCCCCAGTTTTCAGCTACTGTGTAGCTAGATTGATCCATATTATCATCATAAGGAGTAGTATGATTCCCCATATAGAATGGAGAGAATGTCATAGTACTACCATTACAACTAATATTTGGACCCATTACTTGTCTACTGGGTGCTCCATTGTTTTGAAATTGTACAGCTTGGTTTGTAACGTTACCAGTAGCAGCAGCAACTGGATTTGAGGTATTTTGAACTTCTGGTTCTGCATAAGCAGGTAAGCCTATTGCGAGAAGACAGAGAGCGATGTAGTAGTGGCGGTAGTTTCGATTGTTCTTTCTATTTCGGTTACTTCTAGTACCTGACTTGCGGCTCTTGTTATAATCTCTAATGAGAAATCTGAACCAGGAGTTGTTAGAGTGAATACCGAATCTGAATCCGCTATACCACCGGATGAAGTGGAGGTATGGGTTATATTGTCCCCACTCCACTTGTTCAAGGCTGACCCGTAGGTTGTAATCGTTATATCCTCTTCTATATCTTGCTGTGTTGTCGTTGTTGAGTTCATCGACCCCTGAGTAAATTGAGGAGTCACTAGTTCGGCTCTCGCTACCATGGGTGATGCTAGTAGGAAGAGTAGTAGCCATTTGTTCATTCTTCCTTTTTCTTTGCCATAGGACAGTTAATTGGTTTACCTTTATCTTTAGAATTACCAGTGGATAAGCCGAAAGTGGCTAATGCTCCAGTAAACACACTTGCCACGAACGTGATATCTGAGTTACCAGATTTCTTAACCATAGGTATTTCTACGTAATTTAAAGTTATGATAAACCCAGACCAAACAACTACGCCAAGTCGGACGAATGTTCCTAGAATCTGGATTTGGTGTTCTTGATCCTCAGCAGCATCTTTTAGCTTTCCGAGGAGTCCTTTCTTTTTTTCTTCCGGTTTTCCTTCCATTTGTTAACTTTAGCTTGTAGCTGTTTCTGTACTTTCTTCTTAATTGGTTCAAATAAGGATTGAGTAAGAGTAGTTGTTGTAACTGCTATTACTGCTGTTGTTACAGCTGTTACCACTACCGCTGTTTCAGGTATTGGCATCTGTATATCTAATACAGGTATCTTTAAACTAGGCGGTTCTGGCTGTTCTTTTGTCTCATCTGTTTTCGTCTCAGGAGGTGCCTCTAAATCGGCTGGTGGTACGATCATAGGTTTATAGGCTGGAACGTCCGCTGTAGGCGGTCTGAAGTACATCTGAGGGATATCTAGTGCCTTGGGTAGGTTAGCACTAGGTATATCTATCATGTTCCAGCTATTTCCATTGCTGTAATAACTGAAGTATAACTTCCTCTACTTGTATCATCAGAAGCATCACCTTGATTTACATAAGCAGTAGTAGTTGAACCACTAGCTCCATTTGTAAAGACAACACCATATGTTTGTGCTGAAGTGCTAGATGGAGAATCTAAGAAAGTAAAGAAGAAGTTATTCATAATACCTGTGTTTGTATAAGGTAATCCTCCTACAGTATTACGTCTTCTATTAGAACCCCATTGATCTCCAGTAGCAGCATCAAGTTTAGAGCCACCTCTTGTTAACGACCAGTTTTGCCATATAGAACTAGAAGCAGTTCCACTAATATGACACATTATTAATACTTTACTTGTACTAGCAGTTGGAGTAATAGCAACTGTTAATCCTGTTATTACACCAGAAGTAGCAGCTGCACTTACACTTTCACTCCATCCATCTGTTTTACAAGTAGATTGAACCTGAACTACAGCACCAGGACAATATAATTTCTTCTCTGGGATAGTTACTTTGCCATCACTAGCCAATACTAAGTTAGCTGTACCTGAATTACTCCCGTGGGTAATACTCGTTGTTTTAATTGTGCTCATTAGGTACCTCCTGTTTCATACCAAGCTCTGAGTTGACCATAATCAAAGTCATCATCTGCTTGAGCTTTCATTGCTGTTAATGTACCTCCAAGATCTACATAACCTGCACTCCATGTATTATAGTCTGTACTAGAATCTGCCCATGCTTGTGCTGTAAAACTCCATATATCATTCTTTACACGGTTTGCTTCCATGTTACCTGTAAATCTATAGGAAGCATCCCAGGTATGCCCACCAAGAGTAAGATTGATTCTGTTTTCAGTGAACATTGATGAAGACTGCGCACCAGATCTTATATAACCTTCTGCTCCGTAGAAGTTTCCTCCATAACCGCCAGATGTTGATAATGCTATTCCAAAAGCAGTATTAGAATCACTAGAAACTTCTACAAACCCTACTCCAAATCTATTACAATCAGCAGGGATACTGGCAAAAAGTACATGATCAGATCCAGATGTTGTATCAATTGAACTACTCCATACTCTTTTAAAAGGTGTATACCAACTTAAATTTCCTGAAGCATCAGTTTTTAAAACTTGTCCAGCAGTACCATCTGCTACAGGTAGTTTAAAGGTTATATCTGCTCCACTTGTTGTACTAGCAGGAGCATCTATTGCTACGCTCCCTGATGAGGATCCGTTTAGTTTTAATGTCATTATGTTGCCTCCACTAGATAACCAGTAAACCAATTTAAATGGTATGGAGAAGCACCATTTAGATCTCTATTAGAACTACTAGAGTTATAATTAAGTAAACGTACATCAACATAATCACTAGATCCATTCAATTGAATAGTATCAGTAACTATTGTACTTTGTTGACCACCATAGTTGCTATCATCAGATCTATTACTTCTAGAATGAACAGTACCATTTTTATAGAAATTTAATTGAAACTCTGTACTATCGGTAGATAAACCTGATAGAAAAACAGCAGCATCAAATTTATAATATCCTGCTACTTGAGGTGTATATCTAAAATTAGTTGAGTGATCATACCAATTTTGTGTATCATAAGTTTCAGCATTATATTCAACAACATCGAAAGTATTATGAACCATTGTTTGGTTACCATTTCGATATGCTCTAAAAGCTCCATATCCAGCTGGGTAAATCCAAGTTAAAGTTCCTAAACCATTAGTTCTCAATACTTGTCCTGCTTCTCCATCATTTACTGGAAGAGTTAATGTTACATCTGCTCCACCTGTTGTAGCAGCAGGAGCATCTATTGCTACACTCCCTGATGAGGAGCCGTTTAGTTTTAATGTCATGCTTTTATCTCCATTGCTGTGATTGTCGATATACCCCGCCAGTAAAGGTAATCATTAATATCATTAGGTGCTCTATTAATTTCCATAGTTCTTGTTAGTCCTGATGAATGTTTTATAGAGAGACTATAATATCTCTCATTTGTATCTCCAGCAGTTGTTACACCTTGTAAATTAATAGTTCTATTGTTATCATCATGTGTTGATTTGTCTATACATCCTGTAACTCTATCCCTATTACCCTCAGCATCACCTATAACATCTGTTATATCAGTAGTACCGTCTTTCATAAACTTAAACGCATACCATTGACCACTAGCTTCTCCGATAGTAAGTTGAGCTGATAATAAAATTATACTATTAGAAGCTATAGGAGTAAGAGTTGCTCTTAAACTTGAATCTGTATAATTCCACCAAGTATCAGTAGCTAACGATTGCGATGCGTAATCTGTTTTAGTTGTTGATTTAACTTGAAGTACTGAACCTGATGGCATTGCAGCACCTGTTAATCCTGCGGTTACTCCTGAAAGAGTACCGTTTCCATTAATTGTTATTGCCATAATTAAGTTTTAATAATCCAGTTTACTGCAACGTTTCTTGGTCGTGTTTCGTTGCCACCTCTTGCTCCTGTAAACCAGTTACCAAAGGCTCGGCCATAACTACCTGGTGATGCTGCTCCACTTCCTCCAGAGTCTCCCATGCTGTGGTTATGTGAATAAAATTCATGACCCTGTTTTGTTCCTACATTATCTCCTGTAGTACTATCACCTCTATCAGTTCTAGATGCTCTATCTGGATCTACTGCTCTACCACCATCTACACCTCTTAGAAATTCACCACGATAATCTGGTAGATTAAAAGTTGAACTACCATCACCAGCACCATAGTCATCAGATATTACACCGAATAATCCTGAATAAGTAGATCTACTAACAGCTGATCCGTCGCAAATAAGCCATCCAGTTGGAGCACTACCTGTAGTCCAAGCTACAACAGCACCAGCTGGTACTGCAGTAACACCTGTTAAAGCTGATCCATCACCTGCAAAAGCTGTAGCTGTACATGTACCTGTTACAGTGACACCAGCAGCAGTGGTTTCAAGCTTTTTAGAATTATCATGATATAAATCTACAGCTCCATCTGCAAAGGCTACTATACTTTGTTCACCAGCTTTAGCTTGGATGTAGATATTTCCACCAGCATCATCTATATATAAATCGCCAGTGGTATTTTTAATACTGGAATTTGTACCATCATGATAGATTTGTAAGTCCCCATCAGCACCAAATGTAGCTTTAACACTATCATCAAACTCTAAGGAATCAACTGATTCATCCCATCTTAAATCTTTATTAGCATTAGTACCGTTATCAAAGGTTACATCACCTACAAAAGTAGAAGCTGTAGTAGTAGTAACACCACCTGTTATTGTAAGTCCAGTTGCGGTAGTTTCTGTCTTTTTAGCTGAATCATAATATGTAGCTACACCTGCATTAGCAGTACAAACAATTGCACTCTCTGTACTATTAGTTCTGATATTAAGATCACCAGTAACTACATTTACATATGCATGAGATCCAGTATGATATAACCTAACATCTCTATCAGATCCTAGACTTATCTGTACATCATCATTAAATTTTAAAGTATCATCACTCTCATCCCATATCATATCCTTACCAGCATTCGTACCATTATCCCATGTTACGTCACCAGTAAACGTACCACCAGCTGTAGGCATGGCACCTGATATCTTACTAACTGCTATAGCTGCTGAAGCATTAACATCAGCATTAACTATAGTACCATCTTTAATTCCACCGGAATTTGTTTCTGTTAATGCCATAATTTATACGATTGTCCAGGTTTCTCCAGTACCTACAGTAACTGTTACACCACTATTAATAGTGATCGGTCCTGCAGACATGGCGTTCATATTATTTGTAATTGTATAATTTCCTGTTACTGTCTGTCCATTTTCCCAGAATATTTTATCCGATCCAGCACCTGCAGCACCTGCAGCTACTTCACCCCATGAAATATCTGTTCCATCAGATTTTAATACATAGTTTGCAGTACCTACTGCTAATGCTGCTGGATTACCAGAGGAATCACCATAGATAATCTTACCTCTAGCAAGTCCTGCCATTTTAGCAAGAGTTACTTGGTCGTCAGCTATGTGAGCTGTATCTATACTACCATCAGCATAATGTTCAGAGTTAATTGAATCATCTGCGATGTTATCACCATCTACTGCATCTGCTGCTAAATGAACGTGATCTATACTACCGTCAGTATAGTGTTCAGAGTCTATAGCGTTATCTGCTATCTTAGTACCATCTACTGAGTCTCCTGCAAGAGCTGCAGTATCTACAGAACCTGGTGCATAATGTTCAGCGTCAATAGAGTCAGCTGCTAAGTGCTCTGAATCTATAGCATCATCAGCTATTTTAGCTCCCGTTACACAGTCTGCTCCTAAAGCTGCCGTATTAACAGCACCTGTTGCAAACTTAGCAGTACTTACTGTACCATCTCCAGGAGTAGGTATACTTACAGCAGAACCTATCTGTATTATAAATACTTCAGCACCTGTAGGTAAGTTACTTCCAAATACAATAGTATTACCATCTACCATTGCAAAGCCTTCAGACGGAGCTGAAGTTCCAGTATTAGCTTTTTGTACTACACCATTAATGCTAACAAGCAATTGAGCTGCAGTAGCTACATCAGCTGAACTACCTGAGTTACTAACTTCTCTCAAATCATATGTAGCGACACTACCATTAATAGTTGGAGCACCAGTACCACCATTAGGACATAAGAATAAGTATTTAAACTCACCAGTTGATGTTACTTCTTTCCAAGCACCAGCAGTAGCATCATAGACTTTCATCTTATCAGCAGTAGTATCCCATACTAAATCACCGTCATCATTATTTGATCCAGGTTCACCAGCATTAATACGATACCTATTATTGAAGTCGTTTATATCATCACTTAACTGTACGAAATCTGACTCCCTTATCATTGCCTGATGGTAATTATAAGTTTGGCTAGATCCAGTAGATACAACCATCAAACCAGCACCAGACTGGAATACATAAGGATCAGGGTTTGAACCAACCCCACCTCTTAATTCACTAGGGAATCCGTTAATTGTTATAGTTGAGTTATCTAAAGCATCACCATTAGTAGATACACCACTAGAGTTAACTGTTAATCCCGCTGCATCAGATATACTGACTACAACACCAGCTGCTGGGATTGTATTAGGAAAAGATTCATCATCTGCAATAACTTCAAGACCACCAATAGGGGCTAACTGTGCTGCTACATAATCTACAACAGCTCCAGATGTAGGAATATGTGAATCACTATCTGTTATAGTTGTCTGTTCACAACCTATCATCCCTATTTCTACTGCATCATTTGCAATTGTTACAGCACCAGTATTAGCAATAGTTACATCACCTGATACTGCTTGAGATGTTGGTCTATTAGAACCATTACCTATTATAATTTGTCCATCTGTAACATTTTCTATCTTTGCTAATGTTACATTTGCATCAGCAATATGTGCTGTATCAATAGATCCATCAGTATAATGTTCTGAATCTAATGCGTCATCAGCTACTTTAGCTCCAGTGATAGCGTCTGCAGCTATCTTAGCTGTAGTAACCTGTAAATCACCTATATGTGCTGTGTCTATAGACCCATCAGTATAGTGTTCAGAGTCTATAGCATCATCTGCAACTTTAGCACCAGTAATAGCATCAGCTGCTATCTTAGCTGTAGTTACCTGACTGTCGGCAATATGAGCAGTATCAATACTACCATCCACATAATGCTCAGAATTAATTGAATCGTCTGCAATTTTAGCTCCTGTTACTGCATCAGCAGCTAATTTAGCTGTAGTTACATTAGCATCTGTAATCTTAACTGTTGTAACTGCATTAGTTGCTAAGGCTGTAGCATCTACAGACCCAGGTGCATAATGCTCGGCATCTATAGAATCAGCTGCTAGATGTTCTGAATCAATCGAATCGTCTGCTATCTTTGCTCCAGTTACTGCATCTGCTGCTATCTTGGCTGTAGTAATAGCATCACTAGCTATATCAGCAGCTACAATTGTACCATCAAGTATCTTAGCACTTGTTATAGCACCATCTTTTATATCTTGAGTGGTTATTGTTTGTTCTTTTTCTTCCCAAATAGCATATAGTGCTTGCTTTTGGTTATTATTTAAATCTTCTGCTTTAACTGATGATCCTGCAGTATATGTAGCTTGAGGATCATAATCTCCTGCAACAGTAGATATATCTGTATCACGATATATACGGATGCTATTTGAACTAGTAGGTATATTACCACTAGTAAATACTACATTACCACCACCAGTTGTTGTATAACTAGTTATATTATAGTGAGTGGTAGCTGTTTTTATAGTACCATCTACTTCTACTTTTACATCAGTTTCAGCTAGAGAAGGGAACGAGAAAGCTTTCGTCGCATTTCCATCCCCTGTATAGTCTACATAAGAAGTTGCCATTTTTTATTTAGGTTGCATATTAAGGATAGATTGAGTCGAATTAGTTGTTTCATAAGTTTTTCTAATTCGTTTTGCTTTAGCTTGAGCTTGTTCGTTCTTGATTCTTTGTATATCAGGTTGCCCTTGTATTTGACCCCAAGCAGCATTTCTTGCCTGATTAAACCAATACTCTATTTGCCTATTATGATAATAATCACCAGGCTCAAAGTCACCTCTATTACCAGATCTGATATCTCTATTCATTATTTCTATTGATTCTATTATCCTAGGATCTTCTGCTAATTCATTTAGTTTAAGTTCTAAGTTTTGTTGGCCAATAGCTTGTTGGAACTTAGATCTTATCTCTGGATGATCAGTTAAATTAGTACCATCAGGACCATAATAAGTACCTATTCTTAAATCATAGCCACTATTAAATAGTAATTGTCTGCCTGGACTTTGAGTTAGATTTAAAGATATAGGAGATATAGCATTAAAAGCTCTAGTTAAGAAATCATGATCTCTAATAGGTTTACCATCTAATAAATCGTATTTAGTAGGTATATCTTCACCAGGAAGATACTCTGTAATAAGGTTCCTGTTTCTAAGAGATTGCATAATACCAGAGTTAATTTCCTTCATATGAGGATTAAATAACTTACCTAGCTCATTCCTTAGACCAGCCATTGGTACAGTATTATTCATTAAACTAGCTATAATTCTCTCTGCTTGACCTTCTCTACCAGCAAATAAATCAACAAACTGTGTCATACCAGCAAGATAAGACTTACTTGTAAATCCTTGTGCTACTACAAGCGCTACTTTCTGTAATTGTCTTTCTGTCCACTCTTCACCTAATAATTGACTAACATCACCTATATCAGCAACAGTAGATAATATAAGGTTAAATGGTTCCATAGCATCATAACCTACTTGTAATCCACCTATAGTAATATGCCTAGGTTTATAATCAGCATCTATCCAAGCTCGTCTTGTCTGTCTATCAGCAGGACCATTACCTGAAAGATTACCATTCATATATGCCCACGATGCCATCATAATTAGCCCACTACCCATAGCTAACCTACCAGTCTGTAATGCCTTAGCATTAGCTAATTCTTCAACTGTGGTTATACCATATTTAGGATCAAGCTTACTTATAGTATCAGGTGTAGCCCAAGCTATATCATTAAATTCTTTAACAAGGAAGTTAAGTCCAGGTGTATGTTTAGCAGTAAGGTTTAAACCATTTACACCAGTCCTAGCAAACAAGAAGAAAGGTCTAGCCCACGGATTAGCACTAAATACATCAAATAATCCTTTAGCAAATCCATCTATATCTTGAGTAAGCGTAACTTCTTTACGTGCAAATTCAGTAGCTTTATCAAGTATATTACCATCACCATCAAATATTTCTGAATAAAAATCGTCTTGATACTGTCTCATTACTTGAGGTGTGATCTCAGGAAGTTTACCACCAGCGCCTTGTATATCTAATACTCTACGCATAGCCTTTTCCCTCATCTTAGCTCTACCTAATATATAAGCGAAAGCATCATCAGTTGCAGCCATTATTTTAGTAGAATATGTAAGGAAACTACTGTCATTCATCCTTCTAGCTATATTAGCTATGTTGAATGCTGCTCGTTCTCCCCAGTTTGCTCTACCACTATCTTCAACCCAAGCTCTCATAAGCTCCCAGTTATTATCTCCTCTTGAAAATTCAGAAAATCTGGTTTTAATATCAGTTATATCACCACTCCAGTATGTCTCTAACTTAGTTCTAAATATCTTAAATGATTCAGGTATAGCTTCTATCATACCTGCTACAGAAGCTAAACTAGCACGTACAGTAGCACTATCTCCATTAAATGGATACCTCATTGTAGCTCCAAATAAAGTAGAAATAGGTCTTAAGAATGTTGCTGTAGATGTACCCATTATAGCTCTCATAGGAGTCTTAGGACCACTTAGAACACTATAAGTAAAGACACCTTCCAGTTCTCTAATTAAAGCACCTGTTTTATCACCGCCTTTAGTACCTAACTTACCTCCTAATAAAACTTTTCTAGCAAATGCCTCAAAATCTTCTAATCCATTTACGTTATCAATAGCAGAGAAAGTTTCAAATAAAGCATCTAATAATTTATTATCTGGTTCATCTTTAGCTAATTTCAGCATTTCAAAAATAGCTCTTTTACTATCTGATATCTCTTTAGTTACATTCTTTTTTATATAGGCTTTTCTTGATTGACCTACACCTAACTTTCTGAATTTATCAGAAGTCATTAGTTTTGCTTTTTTGACTTCAGTTAAAGCAGTTATCATGGTATCTGCTATTTGATATGCTGGACCATCTTTAACAGTTAAATCAGCTAAACTTCTCAATTCTCTACCACCAATACCTGTAGCTTTAAGTTGATGTAGTAAAGAGCCTACAAGTAATTCACCTACGACAACATATTTAGATAACAATACTTCTGGTACACCTTCTACTATATCTGGTCTATTTTGAAGAAATTCTTTTAAGAACTCTTCAGCGGGCATATCAGCAGCATTTCTACCTAAAGTAATACGTTGATAAGCTTGGACAACATCTCCTAATGCTTGAGCCATTGTTTGATTGCCTGCTTTTACACTATTTATAATACCTTTATACTTTTCACTACTCATTAACCCTTGAAGAACACTTTCGACCATTGCTTCAGATTCACCAGACGTTTTAACTACATTACGTCTCATTGCAGCTGTAGTAACAGAACCAGTTTGACCATCTTCTGCTCCCCAGTCTTTTCTGATTCTCCTTTGTTGTTGGAAAGCATCACCAGGATCTACAGTACTTTGGTGAGCGCCTTGCCAAGGATCGGCTGTACTAGCATTCTTATTAGCACTCCATTCTGTAGATTGTTCTCTTATTTCAGCTACAGCAGCGTCTACAGTTTGATTCTTAATACTTTGATTTCTAGTTTCAATTTGTTTAAGAACACTTCGTTTACCTTTACCTAAAAGCATAGCAGCACCATCGAATACCATGCCAATACCCATACCTTCAACGACGTTCTTAAATTTCATCATTACAGGATGGTCTGTTTCTTTAGTACTTAAAGGTGTATCAATAAATCCATAGTGATCTCTTAAAGCTCCAAGTGCATTATGTCCATCTGATTCTTTAGATATTATATCAGAAGCAGCACCAACACCAGCAGCTCTTACAAAACTATTAGCTAATAGACCTCCTCCTATTTGGATTCCAGCTCTTGCTGCCATGAATTTAGCTGTAGGTATTATAACTGCTGCCATACTACCGAAGTGTACAACACCTCTTAATAATTTACCCCACCAAGTTTTAGTTTCAATAGGATTCTCATAGTCTACAAAAGGATCCCAATCAGGTCTATAGTAACCTTGTTCCTTTCTATCTTTAGCTATCTCTCCAGTAAGAGCATCTACTGTTCTTTCTGGAAAGGTAGTTAAGGAAGATGCAGTATCTTGCAGTCCTCCTGATACTATGGATTGTCCTTCTTTAACTAATGCTTTAAAGCCCCAGTCTTCTTTTTCCCTTGGGTCATCTAATTCTGCGGCTTTCTGGTCTCTAATTTGTGTTCTTTCTTGTTGAATACTCTCAGCAGCTTTAAGTGCTGCATCTCTTTCATCAAGATAACTTCCAGTCGTCACCTGCTCAGGATCAACTGCATATGGATTCTCCATTTAATTCTTTGATAATGTTTGATCCACAAGAGCCTTAGCTGCTTCTGGAATAAGATTTTCTAGTTGTAACCATGGTGGTAGTTCTCCAACTATTTCTAAAAACTTTTCTTTATCTGCTTCATTTACATAAACTAATCTTGTATATTCAGTATCAATCCCTCTACTTTGATTCTTTGCTTGAGTTTTTAATCTTAGAGTTGCTAATATAATTTTATCTTGTGTATCAACATCGAATAAAGTATCATAACCTAAACGTTGATGAGTTAATTTAGAATGTTGTATTGCATGTTTCAATTCGAGAGATGTTAAATTAAACATACCAAAATTAGTATATCCTAGATCTGTTAAACGCAAAATTTCTGCAATAGTATGTTGAGATAATGGTTTTACTAATTGAACGTATTCGCCATCTGGATTACGAACTGCATCATATCCTCCGTTAGCCTTAGCTGAAGGCGATGCAATAGTATCTATCATCCAAGTTAAATCTTTATTTTCTTGAGTTACTTGGTAAGTTCTAGCATCTGATGGTCTGTATAAGAGCTTTTCTTGATCAGATTGATTGAGATTTTTTCTTTCAGGAAATACTACTTCTCCATCTTTCATTTTACCTGTTGCTGTTAGTCTTTGTACCATTAACTCAGCAGGAGACATCTTTAAGTTAACTGCTAAACGACGGTAATATTCAGGTATAGTTTTTTGTCTATGATCATTACTGAAATACCTAGCTGCTTGTAGTAATGGAAAGTCTTCGGCTTCTAATAATTCTGGACTATCAAGTATATTCACATCTTTTAAAATAGCTCTTGCTAGTTTTTCAGAAGCTTTTGTAATTTGTGAATCTGATGATCCTCCAAGTACTCTTCCATATGTATCCCATTGAAAACTTCCATCTGGTAATTTTTTGTCTAATGCTGCTTGTGTCAATGTCTGCGCTGTAGAATGAGCTTGATCGTCTGAATCTCCCTTTGCTTTTTCTGCATTAAATGTTGTTCTATAAAATCTTGTAGCACCTAATTCATTAGCTCTATATTTAAGGGTTTTTTCCTTACTACCATCGTTTTCTCCAGTTTTCTTTGTAACCACAGCAGTAACCCAGCCTTCCATTATATCTTTATTTGCTTTATTCATACCAGTATTAATCTTTTTAGACCATTCTTTTCTAAGAGTAGGGTCTCCAATAGCAGCTACATCTGCCTCTGTTATCATATAACCTTGGTTAGCTTCTAGTCTTTGTATGATTTGATCATCAAGTTCATCTCGTTTTGTACGGAAAGTACTGATTGATTCTGGTATTTTATTTGTTTTAAATCTATCTTTATACTCTTTAAGCAGTTTACTTACATTTTCTTCTGTAGGATTTTCTATTAAAGATTGTTGTGCCTTTTGCTCAAAGGCTAATTTTTGAAGTTGTAATTCTTCCTGATTACCTTCTAATTCTGCTTTACGAGTCTCTCTTAATGCAGCATCCATTCGTCTTATTTGAGGTTTCCAGTAATTCTCTGGAGTCTGGATGCTACCATCGAATGCTTTGAATTGATGTTTTTTAATACTTTCAATAGTACTTTCATCATAAATATGATCTTTTATACCTCGTACCACTGATTCTGTCATTTTTTCTTTAGCAAGACTAGTACCTATCTTACTACCTTCTATTGCTACATAATCGACAGCAAAAGAACCATCTCCAGAAAGAAGTTTTTCTTTTAGTTCTTTATCATTTTCTTTTTGAGATGCTTTTTCTACTGCAGTTTTTTGAGTTTCTAACCATGTAGTATCTAGTTTATCATTATGTTCAATAAGTTTCTGAATAAAACCTCTTTTAAAGCGCCCTTTATTACCAGTTAATTCTTGACCATGTAGCATCCAAAATTTAGTTATATGATCTTTTAATAATCTTTGTTCTTCTACAGTAACAGCTTCATTATATGATATAGGAGTAAGTTTACCATTTCTTAATACTGGTAATTTCAATCGTTCAGCTAAGTAACTATGACCTAAATCAAACTGTTTTGTTAGTAAGTTTATATTAGATAACTCAGTAACTCCCATGGGAACTTTACCCATTAAAGAAGTTAATTCTTGTTTCTCTTCTGGAAAAAGTACTCCTTCATGTTTTTGTACAATCTTATTAGCATTTATTCTTTGTACACCATCATTTGCTTCTTCTTGTTCGTGATTTAATATATCTTGATCTAAATCATCGTTACGACCTTCCGCTAAAGATTTATAATGCCTTGCTGTTTTTTGATATTCTAATTCTAACTGAGCCCAATTAACAGCAGGTACAGCAGCTTTTGATGCTGTTCTTATTCCTTTAGAGAAATCTATTAATTGTTGAGCTGCACTTTGTTCTTTACTAAATAAAGACTCGAAATAATCAGCTTGTTGTGAGAAAAATCTAGTCCAATCTTCTTGCTGATTATCAATCTGTTCATTAACAGCAGTTGCTACATCATATTCTCTTGTAGCATAGGGATCAATATTAATCTGTTTAATCCCTCCAATATTATAAGAATTAGTCATTAACTAATACCTCCCCAAATCTTAAGTCCGTCCATTATAGACTTACCAGTAAATTTACCTGCAGCCATTGCTCCAAATCCAGCACCTAAAGTACCTACACCTGCAGCTACACTTGCAGCTGTTGTTATACCACTTAATATCATAGCACCTGTATTTTGTTTTGGCATTAATACAGGAGCACCCCAATCAGGTTTCTCTCCTAAAGCTTGTCTATTATCAGCTCTTATTTTTAAATATTCTAATTTAGCTTGGTGAGCATTCTTATCTAATTGTCTCGGGAGTTCATTGACTTGTGCATCAACAACTTTTTGTTTAGATAAAAATTGTAACATTTCAGATCTAGCAGCTTTTCTATCTTGACCTATATCTTTATATCCATAATTAGCAGCGGCTTTTGTACCTGCTGCTTGTGCTGCTGATATTGTTTCTGTATGAGCTTTTGCTTTTCCTAGAGCATTCATCATACTCTCCATAGCATCACTTTGTCTGCTACTAAGACCTACAGCTGCTCTTTCTTTACCTCTTTTATAGGTAGTTTCTTTGTTCCAGTATTTTACACTGTTAGCACCATATCTATAATTCTTTTCATTGATTTGTGCTTGGGCTCGTGCTCTCGCACCAGCATTAGGATCTTGACACACGGCAAAATTCGATAAAGGGTAAGTTGTTTGGACCGAAAGAAATTTTTCGTAAAAATTTAAAGCCCAAAAATTTGAGTAGTTTAAGGTGAACTATATTTCGACAGTCAACTACATTCCAAAGTAAAGGTTCTGATCGACCCTCAATGAACCTTTTAGATTCTCTAGCAAATGTAATCGGATATTCATGTATAGCAGGTGTGCATAGCATCCAGACTTCTCCTTTAGGTCCAACACCAGCCATTCCGGCAGTCTTGCCGTTAGGCACCTCGAACCATACTGCAGTTCCCTCTGAAGCTATCCATTTAGCATATTCCATAGGATTTGTCCCATGACCTTCTACCATCTCTCTACGGTCCTCTGGACGTAGATTAGAGGCTACATTTTCAGCAGCCTCCAATGTTATTGGGTGAATGTAATTAGCCACGTCTATAAAACTTAGGTGAATAGTTACCCTCCCATGCCATTGATTTTAAAACAGCAGGTGCAGGGTGTGTAGATTTAATTTGTATATTAACGTTTGTATTCTTTTCATATACAGGTATAACTTTCGTAGTCTCTTCTAAATAAGGAGCATCAGATACATTATATTCATCTAAATCTGTAGACTCATATACTTCAGTATAATCTGCTTTACCTACTCTAGTTAAAGTAGTTTCATAAAGACCTGACTTACCTAAGTTAAGTTGTATACGATGTATAGTTAAAGAACCTTGAGCATCTGCTACAGTACTATTTTCAGACAGACGTTTAGTTAAGTATATTTTAGGTAAATCTACTTGGTAATCATAGAGATATCCTATATTTAAATCTGTAATATCTTTCTGAAATTTATGAGTACCACTGCCTTGGTTAGTTAAATTAATAGCTGTACCGCCACCAGCATCGCTTGAAGTTAAAGCAAGTTTTACTGTATTATCATCAACTTTAATAATATAATAGACAGTATTCCCAGTAAGACCTGCTATAGCTGAATTACCAGGCTGATATCTTACTGGATCTTCTGTAGATAAACCATGAGCAGTTACTGTTATCTGTTCATTACTAGTATTAACAGCACTATCTGGGAATGTCCACTCTTGACTATACTGCCAATTTCCAGGTACTGTAAAATCATCAGTATTTATAACAGTACATTCAGTATATCTACCTTCTCTCTTAGTTCCTGAATTAGAATCTACTATTACTAACTTACCATTAGGTGTAGTTACATCATCTATCCAATCAGATTGATTAGAGAATGTAGTTTTCTTTGTTGAATCAGCATAGGAACCATTACTAACAGTAGTATAGTTATCTAAATGTAATAAATAATTTATTTCATCTTGATCTATACTAGGATCACTAGTAACTTGTTTTAAATTAACACTTTGTAAGAAGTTATCTGAATCTAATATAAATAACTGGTCATTAACAATACACTGATATCTTAGTGGATTATTAAATTTCCATTTAAACCAAGCTGATTGGACTCTTGGCTGTTGTACATTTCCAGAATTTTGCCATTTATAAACATATAGAATATCTTCATTAAGTTTACCTAATGTAACATAACCATTTTCTCTAGATACTGATATTGAATCTAAATCTCTAGGTAAAGTAGTAGGTATAGTTATACTTGCTTCTTGAAATACAGGTTCTCCCTCTCTAACAACAGCAGCTAATTCCCAGAATTTACTATATTTACCTGAGTTATCTACAAAAGCTTGTGTTTGACCTAAAGATATAGGAGGTATAACTTTATTATAATTATAAGCACCTACTACTCTTAATTTAACTGTATCTGGATTGAATACCGTATCATCAGATGCTAATAGGAATTGCTGATTAGTACTAAATACTAGTAAACCTGTATTAATTTCTATACCATCAAACAATTCAGAAGGATAATCAGAAGCACTGGATATATCTATAGGGTCTACAGGACTAACTGTTAATGCTGTATCAGACCAGAAGTTACCTAGTTGTCCAGCTCTAGATAATATTACATTTTCATTTGATAAAAAGCTTAATCTATTACGGAAGAATAATACTTTATTTATAGTATTACCTACAAAACTAGGTACAGGATTAGTATTATCGTCTCCAACTTCTCTATCAGCCCATGTATATTGCTTAATTAAGAAGTCTCCATCAGCTTGTCTTTCTAATATATGAGGCATAGTACCTGCATCAAGACTCTTTACTATACCAGGTTTAGCACATTCTACCCAAGATCCAGGACCATCTACATTATTTTCTCCTACGAATTTAAGGTAGTAATCATCCTCATCTGACATTTGAGAATTAGAAATCTTAACAATATAACCATGCCTACATTGATTAGGCAGTTCAGCTACATTATTAACTTCAGACTGCATAACTCTCATGATATCATTATTAACAGCTTCTACGTTAAATGCACTTGAAGAGGATATGTATATACCATTACCTATAATCTTAGTACTTAAACCTGTACCACTTAATGCTCCATTTATACCACCTAAAATAGTATCAGTTGTAACAGCAGTATCAGCATCCCAAGGTGTAGGTTCAGGTCTTACTATACCATTAGCACCTGAATTTATAGTACCTTTAACTGCTATAGTTTCTACTTTATCTATTACTACTGTATAATTATAAGTTGTTTTAGCTTGAGTTAGAGAAACTGTCACTTTATCTCCTTCTGCCCAACCTGTACCACCATGTAATAAAACTATATTTCTACTATAACTACAAGCATAATCCATATTATCTGGATTAGCATCGTCTCCACCTCCACTAAACCCTTGCTGACCTACAGAAGTTATTCTAAATATTAAATTCTTTTTATTAGATGCTGCATTATAAGCTGAACCTGAACTGTTTGTTACATTAACAATAGGAGATGAATAAGAATCAGCAGAGTTTACGGTAAATACTTGAGTACCTATCCCTGGACATGTTCCAGTACCATTACCTTCAGCTAATGTATCACTTTCTAATCTTATTCTTGTAGCAACAGCTACACTAGTAGTACCTGTTTGTGCAGGTTCCCATACATTTAATGAATATTGCCGACCATTTTCTGCTCTTAAGAGATCTATATAAGCAGCGTAAGCTTCTGGTTTTGCAGGTGTAGTACCTGTAGTACCTACAGTTTTACTTCTATTAACTAAGAAAGTACTATCATTAATAGTTAGTGCTTGAATATCTTCTGTATCACTACTAGGGTTAGGAGTTAGATAAGTAGTTATAGCTGCATGAGCTGCGGTTCCAGCATTATATATTGTATTATCTGTTACATACCATACATTTTTTTCAGACCCATCATTACAACTCCATATTCTAGTTTTTCCAGTACTATCTACCTGTCCTATATAAGAGCCTTCTGTTTCATCTCGATGATAATGGAACCAAGATCCTCCACTAGGTATAGTTGAAGTACCATATTTATTAGTACTGATAGGGTTTTTATCTTCACTTATTCTTTTAGCTCCAGGTCTTTTAATTAGACCGTGTACTAGATCAGGTACAGCATTAACACAATTTCTTACTACTCCTGATCCTTTTCTATCATCTGGTTGTTCACTTATACCACCATTATAATTAGGTATAGTTTGTGTAATTGATGCCATTATCGTCTAAGATTTCTCCATGGTTGATAGGTAGTATGTACTGAATCCTCTGGGAATCCAAACATAGTCGTATTAGCTTGGTTGCATTCATACTCAATACAAGACGCTCTAGCGAAAGATTCTTGTGTAGCTAATAATTTAACTAATTCTTGATTAGCTACAAGTTGTGTAGCAGCTCTTCTTGAAGCTCTAGCAATTATATATCTTTTAAATACTGCAGGTAAATCTTCAAAAGAATATGCTCTTATAACATCTAAATTTATTTCTGTATGATCAGACCAATCATCAGTATGATCATATTTATCATATAAGTAACCGCCTCTTTTAACTACATCATATACTCTTTTTCTCCATCCCTCTGTTACATCCATTTTAAGTATATCATTACCAATAACTATCTTACCAGTAGTAGCATCAGGTGTATATGTTACATGTTTCTCTGTATTGAAGTGCCAGCCTTCCGCCTGTACATCAATATTAGAATCTCTTAATAGATTATATATAACTCCAACTTCTGGGTTATCTTTAACTATACTTGTTACTGGTGATTGTCCGATAGCTCCCAGTATAGCATTCACAGCGGATAGTTCTGTATCGGTGTCAGTTGTAGTGGTCGCCATAGGTTAATATTTATGAATAAAAAAAGGGAGCCCGAAGACTCCCGATATGTTGGTTAAAATTATAAGCTTAGGTGAAGCTTGCGTTAGAA
>VTLG01012273.1_pt1 | contig 33002 bp, 53 predicted proteins | sample 4694571 | NCBI WGS metagenome assembly VTLG01 (sample SAMN12604809, study PRJNA352737) | marine metagenome | biome: ENVO:00000447; feature: ENVO:00000209|ENVO:00000569|ENVO:01000036; material: ENVO:00002151; isolation source: viral sequences binned using virsorter ...
CAGATAACAATTCCAAAGAACTGCCACTAGGAATGGTCACATCTTTCACTAAAAAAGCTGTTCCATTAGCTACATTGTTTGTTCCACCTCGATTAGCTGTATCGCTAACCAATTCTACTTCTACTGTAACAGAAGAAGAATGAATATTTGAAAGAACAAGACCAAGAATAACTGTCGTTGTGCTTGAAGCTACAGTATACATTACATAGGGAGTTCCAGCACTTGCTGGTTCTGCTGCAAAGGTTACACATTTAAAAGTATTAGCCATATTACCTCCTTACCTTTTTAGTTTATTTTTACAACGCACAACTATCATCCTAACGCTATCGCTAAAGAAGTTGCTGTTGCTTCAGTTACTGGTCCAGTCGGACCAGTCGGTCCTGTTGAGCCAGTCGGTCCAGCTGGTCCAGTTGGTCCATTAGGTCCAGCTGGTCCAGTAGAACCTGTAGGTCCAGCTGGTCCTGTCGGTCCTGTTGGACCTGTAGGACCAGCAACACTACTTTCTGATGCTTGAATGAATGATATGCCTATTTCATCAGCATTACTGAAAGTGCTATTACTAGCAATATGTGTTACATTAATTTTTGTATAACCTGATGCTGAAGTATTCGCAGCATTAATTTTAAAGTGTGCAAATTTTGTGCTATCTACAAGTTTAAATATTCTTATTCTACCTTTATTGTCAGATGCCCCCACATCATCTAAAGAATTAATCCAAGCAGTAACATCTACTGAATCTATGTTTTCATCATCAATATATAATTGTGATACACTTGCTACTGTTCCGTGATTATAGCGTAGATTACCACTAGATGGGTCGCTATCTGTTGTTGTTGTGCTAAATCTATATTTAACTGTATCTCCACCAAATCCAGTAGAAGAACCAGAAGGACCTGTTGGTCCTGTAGGACCAGTCGGTCCTCCAGCTCCTGTTGGTCCTGTTGGACCAGTCGGTCCATTTGGACCATTTGGACCTGTCGGACCTGTTGGTCCTGTTGGACCTGTGCCACCTGACGGACCTGTTGGACCTGTCGGACCAGTAGAACCAGCTGGTCCTGTAGGAACGCCAAAAGCAAAAGCTCCTGTTGTTGTGTTAAGTGTTGCAGTTGCTGGTGAACCAGTAGATAAAGTTGATGCTGATGCTGAAAAGTTAAGATGAACTTTTTCTAAAGCATTAGCTGAACTATTCCATTTAACTCCTTTATGAGCTTCAGGTTCAGGAAATGTTTGGTCTAGGTTAGCATCTACTGTAGTTGCTTTAAGTAGAGGCGACCTTCTAATATTAAATTCTTGTTGAGCTACTTTTGCTGTTAGTTTATCAAATTCTGTATTTAAAGAATCTATTTGAAAGTTTCCTGAAGTTGCAAAGTCAGTAGAACGAGATACTGCCATATCTCTTTGGATAGTTATAACATCTGATGAAGAAGAAGGAGCATTACCACCAGTAAAGGTAATACTACCACCACCTGATTCACCAGCTCCAGCTACAGTATAATGAGTAGTTAAAGTTTTAAGGGTATCATTAATATATACTTTTAAATCTGCATCAGCAAATATCTCAAAGTTATATGCGTGAGGACCAACACTTGTCGTTCCTGTTATCTGAACTCTAGGAGCATTATCTGATATTGTTATATGTGCCACTAATTTTTATCCCTCTCAATTATATTACCATACGCAGATTCACTTATTTGTCTAAACCAATCTTTCCATACCCATAAATTGTTCCACGGAATTAGTCTACGCACAATCGCAGCTCTATCATTTCGTGTTGCATCATCAGCAGTCATAGCCCATATTGCTTCTGTAACTAAATTAATTCCCGGTCCGAAAGGTTCACCTAATCTATCTCCAAAATTTACTTCACCAAATAATGGTCTTGCTCCAAATGCTGGTCTTACTCCTAAGTTTCCACCTGATAATGTTTCTAACATTATATTCATATCATTAACTACACCCACCATACCTGTTAATTCTATTACTCTTATTGTTTGTTCTTCAAATGTTTTCTTATCCCAATAAGGGTCTCTCCATCTTGCAGAAACATACCCAAGTGTCATCATAGCTACAAGTCCTGACATAGTTGCAGCATCTCGTCTTTGTAATCCAGCTAACATAATCTTAGAAGTTGCTGACATTCCATATGATAAGAATTGAAAAGGCATACTGAAAGCAGAAGAATCCATACGCATATATTTTCTTTGTCCTGATGCTGTTCTTCCTAAAGGTATTTTTAATACCCCATCCATTATGTTTGGTCTATCTGCTGCTCTTGGTGTTACAATCGTTCTTACAATCTCATCTGATAAATGAGAACGAACATAATGAGCTAGTTCTTTATCATTCCAAGACATAGTATTCATTAAAAAAATATTATCTCCTCTTTGTATATTACCAGCATCTAATTCTCTTACAATTTTTAATGCTTTTTTCTGGTCTATTCCTACTTCTAATAACCATTTCATATCATTTGTTTTTATAGTTCCTTTACTCCACTCAAGACTATGTTTAACCATTCTATGTTGTCCTAATACGCCAGTAAAATCTTTTAACATTTTAGTCCAAGGAGCAAGTAAATTAGCAACATAAAATACTCCTGTATTTTTATTTAAAAATCTTTCAAAGCCACTAATGCCACCAATATCACCACCAGCTTCTACAAATCTTCTTTGAGCTAATGCAAATACAACATCAAGTGATTCACCCACTTCATTAGAAATCATTTTAGATGCCATTTTAAAATCTTTTGTAGAAGATAATAAACTCTTTACACCTGTTCCAAATGTATTTTTAAATCCGTGCATCATTATAGGTCTACCAGCATCTAATATTGCTGTCTTGATAACCGAACCCATAATAGCTAATGCTGTCCAATTTTTAGTTACTTTAACACCTCTTTCAAATATTGCTGTAGGGTCAGCTAAATTAAATTGCATTAAAACTTTATCTTTTAAATCTTCTATTTCATCTAAGTAATCATACATATCTTCGGTATATTTTTTTGCTTTGTCATATTGACCTTTTTTTAATGCTGGTCTTATATATTTTTCAGTTGTATAAAAAATTATTCTTCGTATTTCTCCAGCCATAAACCTATCACCAAATTTATCAGCCATAGAAATCATAGGAGAAAGTCTACTAATATATGCTTTGGTTACTGCTTCTGCATCATCTTGTATAAAAGATACTACTTTATTATCTATCTTTATTATAAACTCACTATTATCCATTCGTAAGTTTCTACTTTTTAAATAACGAACACCATTACCTCCACCTTTTTTTCTATACAGCCAAGCCATAGAACCATCTATATCATCTATCTTTGCTTGATTAATTATATCATCATATGTTTTATCAGTTACTTTTTGTAATCTTTTTGGGTCAGTTGAAAGATTAATTTTCTTTCCATTGACATAGATAACAGGATTATTTTTATAATAATTGTAAATGATTGCTTTAAAGTGGTCTGAATATTTAGTAATAGCATCTAAATTCCACATACGAGGAAAATAATTTTCTAATAAATCTTTAAAGCCATTAGCTTTTCCTGTTTCTAAATAATCTAGCAGTTCTTTTTCATAAGCTCTTAAATCATCTAGTTCAGATTTCATTCTTTCTCTAAGAGGTTTAAGAATACCACCTCGTTTTGGCATAGCATTTATTTCTGTAGTTAAATCATTATATTGTGTTCTTGTTGATTCTATATCATTTCTAACTTTCTTTAATTGTTTAGCTATTCCTTTTTCACTAGCAAACATTCCTTTCTCCGACATTTCTATTCCTATTTCTCGGTAAAATTTTCTATATCTATCTGCTACTTTTTTTATAATATCATCTACATCATCTTTAGGATTAATGATTTGATGACTTACCTGTTTAGAAAATTCATTAAAGGTAAGTGGTTCTTTAGCTTTACCTCCACCTTTTTTGCCAAGATTACCAGCTATTTTATTATATTTAGCTCCAATATCAGTCATAGTATTGGTTACTTCTACATCTAACACAGTTCTTCGATTAGTATTACCAGTAAATTTAGCGTATGCTTCTCTAGTATAATCTAATAATTCTTTATTTTTACCTAGATAATGTTTAGCCATTGATTCTACATTGTTAGGTCTAGCAATACCCATTAACAAACCAGCGTGTCTTACACCTGACCAAGATAATTCCCATAATTTAGATGCTAAATAATTATCACCACCAAAACCTTTTTTAACTTTATCTATACCTCTATAAAACGGAGTAAATTTAACTAAAAATTTTTCTATACCTAAAGCATCAGCAATATTAAATGCTCCTTTTTTCATTTTATTAGCTTGATTAGGAGAAATTGATTGATTGATTTTAGAATTATAAATCTTTCTTCCTTTAACCATACTATAAGCATAATCATTAATCATAAAATTATAGTCTGAACGAGTTTGATTAGGTTTTATTTTAAATTTATTTTTTGCCCAAGCTCTTTCAATAGTAAATTGCATAACTTCATCTACATTACTAAAAGCATCATCAGGTAATACTCTTTTTGTTCCCATATATTTTGCGTTAGTCCAAAATCTTTCACCATCATTAAACATTTTCCATATTCTTTTGCTATCAAAGACAACTCTTACTTTATCTCCAAATTTTTCTATATAGGACAATGTGTATTTTTTATTAACTGTTCTACTAACAGGTAATACTTTATCATTTTCAAATGGAGAACCTATTTTTCCTTCTATCTTTGCGTGTTCATTATCAAATTTCCTTCCTATATCATCTACATTTTTAGAATTAAATTTAGATTTTGTTCCTTTACCAAAAGCTCCAAAAGCTCCACCAATTAATCCACCTATAATTGTTCCGCTTCCAATGGCTATACCTGATTCTTTAGCAGTTCTTGTGGGGTCAAAAGCGTGGTAAGCTACTTCTTCTGCTGACATAATACCAGCCATCATACCACCAGCTTTAATCATTCCCTTTCCAATTCCTACTCCTAATGTTGATGGTAAAGGAATAAGATATGCTGGATTTGCCATTCCAGTTAGAAATCCGGGTGTCCATCTATCAGAAAATTCCAATCTATTTTTGGCTTCTTGTTTTTCATCTATTCTACCCTTGATATATTCAAAATGTTTTTGGCTTCTTGTCATAGATAAATCTTCAAGATGTTGTGAATATTTTTCTAAATCTTTATAATAAGGATTAACATTTTCATCTAAGGCGTTCCAAGTATTATCGTGTTCAAATAGTCCTTGCCATTCATTATTCATTCCATATTGAACAGCTCCTTGCCATTGTAAAGTCCAATGGTCTACCATATCTCTCCAATAAGATTGTCCATAATAATCAGGAGCAGTTGGTGTTATAAAAGGTCTATATTCATTCTCCGTATATTCATTAGGTAACATTAATTCATTAACTTGGAAGTTCTTCACATCCTGAGATGCCGAATAGTTTTTACCTTTTTGTAGACTTGTTACCATCAACCTCCTCCTACATTATAATACAAATAATTTACCACCAATATACATTCTGCCTTCATCATCAAATGTAACTTCTTGTTTTTTCTTCCATTCTAATCTCATATCTTTTGCTTGTTTTATATTAAGATGGAATCTTTCTTTATTTATTTTTTCATAATGTTCACCAACATCTACTAAAAATGCTTCACCATCTTTATCTGTCAGTTTTTTTAACTGACCCCAATATAATTGACCAACATCTGGTTGCCTAAAAAATATTTCATACATTGGATAACCTTTATTATAATCATTCGGTTTAGCTTTAAGGAATAAATTTTCTCCCCATTTTAAATCTATATAACCAGCTTTAGGATTATCAGGATATTTTAATATTTGATATGTAGTATGTGCTGGGGTAACTTTTTTTCCAGCAGCACCTTGCCAAGTTGCTACTTCTGTTTTTTCTGCAACATCTTCTACTTTAATTCCATTAATAAATTCCCAATCTGCATTAACTACAAAATTATCAAATAGAAAATCATCTAACCAAAGCATATCTGATTTTCCATCATTGTTTGTATCATATCCTGAAAAGAACGCTTCAACAGGAAGGTGTGCCATTTGTGGCTTTCCTTCTTTCCAACCTACATCAGCTGAGAGAGAACTAAAACCGTATTTACTTGGACCCCATTTGAAAAATAAGGTATGAGTAATCGCACTATCCATAGCTGCTTGTGCATCAAAACCTTTAAATCTATTTGTTTTATAAACTTCTAATATGTTATATTTAGCTTCAGATGCCCATACTTTTTCTATGGGAAATTTATCATATCCTCTCATATTATCCCATATCTCCGATTCATCAAACATTGATTTTATCTTCTCGTCAGTTCCATAGTATTCAACTGCATTAAAGTTGTTGCTTTTTGTAAGATTGTGGTCAGCATCTATTCTGTCTCGAATAGCACTCATTACCACTTCTAAATTATCTGTAGGATTATAATAATTTAGCTGTCTTTCAATCATACGAAATGTAGATATTGTTTCAGGTTCTAATGATGCTATAATTTTTTGACCCATATTTTCTCCTGAATAATCTGTTAGGTTTGCAACTTTTTTAAAGAAATGAAATTTTGATAATGCTTCAGCTCTACTTTTATCGTTTCCAAAAGTATTGGTATTGATTGCATTAAGCCAGTCATATTCTGTAGTAGGTAAAACTCCTGAATTTGCTATAAATTTAAGCATCTGATTTTCATCACTACCTCTGATTTTTAATGAAGATTCATCTACTCCATATATTGGATGTGTGTATTTCAGTTTATCTAAATCCTTATAGTTAATATATGCTTCTGCTTGTTTTCTATCTTCAGCTGAATGAGGGTCTAGTTTGGCATAACCTATTCCGTCTTTTACATTAACTGATAGAACAGCTGTAACTTTATTCATTTTAGCTAATTGTTTACCAAGGTCTGCATCAATAGCTTTAACTGCTGTTATAACTTTTTGTATAATTTGTTTTTGATACCTAAGGTCATAACCAGCAAATTCATCACTATTAACTAATTCATTATACCAATTTTCTAGTGCATCTAAATCATCTGCGATTTCAAGAAATTCAATAATTTTTCCAGCAGTCCATACGGAAGATTGTTCTTTCATTAATTTTAAATAAGTATTATTATTCATTATTGTTTGATTCTTTTGACTTCCTATGATTGATTGTAATAAATGTTTACCTTCTTTTGTTTCTAAATACTTATTATAATGTTCTAAATCTTCACCCTCTAAACCCCAATCCTTAAATAAAATATCCATTGATGACCATTTTTTATTTAATTCTGCTAATTTAGATAAATATCTAGGATTATGTTTTCCTTCTACTAGATAACTATATAGCTCATTCATATCTTCCATTAGTTCGGTTTCCATAAATAGTTTTATATTTGTTTTATCTAGTAAGTTCATTTGGTCAATAATTTCTCTACGACCATTAACCATCTCACTCCAAGCATTAATAACAGTTTGGTCATTTCCGACAAATTCTTTTAAATCATTAATAATTACATTTTCTTCTTCACCTTTTATTGCTAATTGTAATTGACGTAAATTTATTTGATTCTCTATAGGTTCATCTGAAATATTTGCATCCTTAGTCATTTGACTTATTATTGCTGTTGCAAAACTTCTTTTAGCTCCATTGATTGCATTTATTTGAGCTGTAGAAGATATAAGATTAGAACCAATAATATTTTCATTAATATCTTTATTAAGAGATTCTAATAAACTTTGAACTGGAGCATATAGTGAAGAATCTTTTTCTTCATTATATATATTTAATTGTATTTCGTTTTTATCTGCATCCCAAGAAAGAGAAATATCACCTGAATTTAAGTTAGGTAAAATATCTTTTAATGCCATAGTTGTATTATTAGTTGTAGTATCAAATCCCATTAATAATGCAGTAGCATCTGCACTCATTTGTTCTTGTAATTCTCTCATAGAGATTTGTTTGTAATAAGTATTAAAGACATTAGCTTCTAAAAGCTCGACATCATTTCTATACGTTGGACCTACATTCTCTTTAACTTTTTCTAAATAAGAATCTACAGCTTGAACATATGATTCAGAATCATTATTAAATTTAACATACATTTCAGCTGCAAAGTTTTGAGCTTGTGCTTTAATACTTAATCCATAAATTTTATCTCTTTCTTGATTGTAAGCATTATTATAAATCCGACCAGATTTTAGTCGTTCATCTATAATAGGTGTTTTAAAACTTCCAATAATATTTTCATTCTTATCTACAAGGTCCGTAATTTTTCTTGCTCCATTTGGTCCTTCTACATAATATTCAGTTTTGTAATCTACTTGTTTATCTTTTGCATCATAAAGACCTTCTTTAGAAACTTTATCAGCTCCATATCTAAAGGCATTATCAATAATAGTATCAGCAGTTCTTTTTGTTTTTTCTAATGCTTGGATACCAGTATCGAAACCACTACCACGCACTACTCCTATTTCTTGAATTAGATTAGTTCTTTTTAATTTTTCTAATGCCATTAAACTTCATCCTTTTTAAGCTGGTCTAGTTTATAAGTAGAAGAACTTATTGTTCCAGCAATATCACTAGCTGCTCCCCATACTGCATATTTCGCAGATACTTTTGACATACTAATACTTAAATTATTTTGTGAAATTCTAGCATTTTTATTCAAATTTATTTGAGATAAAGTATCGTCTAATACTCTTTGATTATAAGCTCTATTTGCTAAAAATGAACCACTACCAAAAGGCGACATACCAGAACGACTTGCTAATGATAAATTAGCTCCCAATGTAAATTCGTGTCTATCTCTAGCTCTTATAATATCTGCTTCAGCTTGTTGTGTTGCAAGTTTATTATTACTTTCATATTGTTGTTGTTCAAATTGTGCTTTCTTTTTTGCCAACTTTGCTTGTTTCATACTTGAACCAACAGATACTGCTGTTGAAGCTATTATAGCGATTGTTACTGGGTCGCCCATTAATAATCTATCTCCAATACTAATCCTCGTATTTTTAATGGTGTCGGAACATCTGAGGTTAATGTTACCTGTGCATCTTGACTATAACCAGTCAAATAAAACTCTTTCTTACCAGCAGTTGCTGTTCTTGTTAGTTCACCACTCACTATAGCTCCACCTACTGTTCTTACTATCAAATCTTGTCCGTTCACATCAACATCAATAGCATCTTGAACATCCAATATACAACGCACTACCCTTTTATATCTAGCAGTTAATGGCTGTCCTTGTATTGCAACATCTACAGGCATAGTTTTTAATACAGAATCATACTTAAATCCTATAGTCATAGCATCTACGGATTCATCAAGAGTAACTCTATTACTTCCATCAACATTAAAAGACCCTAAGTATTCATTACCACTAATAACATCACATCCAGTTTGACTAGTTAAATGAGAACCCACAGTCCACATACGCCCTTTAGTAAAAGTAAGAGCTGCATTATCAGATGGTGATGAAGCAAGTGTTGTTGTTAAATTCAATGTTTGTTCTCCCCCAGCTAAAGTAGTAACACCTGAAACTGTATAAGTTCCTGATATACCAGCTACAGTAAAGGTATCATTAACATTTACTGTATGAGTTAGTCCATCTATAATTAAACTATTTCCAGTTTGACTTGCTCCTTTAACTAAAGGAGTTCCATAAGCATATATAGTTCCATCAATATAAGCATCTAATGGTTTAGAATCTGTTAAATCCATTTTTTCTAAAAAATATTTAGTTGAGCTATTAATAGTTCGAGAAGTAATAGCAAAGATTTCATTGACCACAGAAGTAATAGATAAAAAACCATTTCCATTAGAAGTAGACCATTTACTCCATCCTTGCACTTTATCAGCTCTTAAAGTATGAAAACAAGCTACAGTTCCATCCGTATTAACTACAAACCAGAATTGTTCTGGTCTTTCCGTTGTGCCAATCGCTATACCTGTTTCTCTTGGATTGTAAATAACATCTGTTAAATATGAAACAGAATTAGAAGTATAACCATCTTGAACATCATCATAGATATATTCTCTAGCTACAGTTCCACTTCGTTGAATAAAATATGTAGCTCCTTCTAATTGTTGTGGTTTTATTTTTTTAATACCAAAAGTTGTTTGTCTTTTAAAAGCTATGTTAGTTGGTGATATACCACCAGTAGATTCAGGTCTAAGATAATATTCTCCACTATCTGTAAAAATTTGTAAGTTTCTTCCTTGTTGCATATAACGTATTTCATCTACTCTATCCGAACCTAAAGTTACATCTATTGCATCATCACCACTAGCATTATCTAAATCAAAATTATAATATTCTCCAATCTTAGAAGCCATTATTCCAGCTGGTCTTGAAGTGCTACCAGCAAAATATAATCTGTCATCAAAGATAGCTACAGATTGAGGATAACCTCTTACATCAGAAAAGACTTGTTCTTTCCAATATCTTGTTGCATTAGTTGAATCTAAAGTTTCTCTTACAGTTACAGTTACTTGTGTTCCTGAAGTATATCCAGTAACTTCAACCTGATGATATTTATTAGCTGGGTCATCTGTTAAAGAAAAACGACAACCAACGTGGCTTGAAGTAAATATAGATTCTGATGCCACAAGTGTTACTCCACTTCCTGAAGCTGCACTAGGATTTAAAGTTATATTCCAATCATTAAATTTAAAGAACGGACAATGAACAGTTGGAGCATCATCTGTTCCAGCTGAATTATCCATATTACATTCACCAGTATCATCAGTTGCAAAATGAACATTTCTTATTGTAAATGATGTTGCTGATGTTCTAACAAGTTCTTGCGTTGCCCATCCTGTATGAGCCAAGAACATTGTATCTCCATATTGGGCATAAGTAATTTCTTCTAATTGTGCTGCACTCCAAGGACAACTACTAACTGTAGTTATTAAAGTTCCTGTTGTTGAAAATACTTTGACATTACTAGCATATAAAACAAGAACATATGCTTCATCTGAACTATAGGTCCAAGGAATAATTCTTGCTGTAGCTCCTATATCTGCAAGAAATTTAAATCCTTGTCTTTTCATCACACCACCTTGAGCTAAATGCCACCAGTTAGTTGATGTTGCTAGACCATCTTTATATGCTTGTAAATCTGTTCTTGATGTCAGAAGGGGGTTTAATTGCCCAGCTTGAAAAGTATTTTGTGCTGTTCTAAATCTTGGCATAGCATATTATGTTTCTGAACTTGTTGAATCTCTAAATCTAGCAAATTTATTTACAGTTACCCTTCTGTTTGGTTGTTGTGTTGAATCAAGGTTCTTTGCTTTTCTATATTGAATTTGATATTTATCGTCAAATAATTTTGCCATTTCAACATTTCTAGCAATAGCGTGTGCAAATTCAGATGCTAAATGATATTCTAATGCTAATAAAAAATATTTTGGCATTTCTTCTTCTGCTGGTCTGTATGTATAATCTGCTATTACTGTATCAGTAGATTCTAAGTCAGTATATAATTCGTTATTAAATATATCGTATTTTGTAACTGTATTTCCTGAAACTGTAATTCGTTGGATGTATAATGAATCGTTTGGTAAATAAAAACTTTGTGTCCATATTCCTGTTGGAGCTGTAGCATTAGCAGATAGTTGAGCTTGTTTACTTGCAAATCTCCATCTACAAGTAGTTAAATCTGCATCTAATATATCATAATATAAATCATTTGCGACATTAGCTTCAGTAGAACCATCAGTAAAACTGGAGATTCTATTTGCTCCTATCATTACAATAGCTTTATTTGCTACTGTTACATTATTTATTGCCACCAAACCTCCAAGGTTATTTTAAACAAGGGCGATTTCTCGCCCTTGTATTTAGTTTATTAAGCTAATAGAACTGTATCTAGGTTGGAACCTCCGTCGTTGACAGATACAATTAATATATCTGCAACAGCGTTTGAACCACCACTATTTACAATAATGATATCACCAGCTGACAAGAGTTTGTATTCTGCAATAAAATAGTCAGCATTGTCTATATCTCCAATAGCATCCCCATCTGAATAATACCAAAGAGCATTTGAATCCCCTAATTGGCACGCTTTCTTGATAGGGTTGTCAGTTGAATAAGCCATAATGACCTCCTATTCGTCGCAAATTACTTCTTCCACACCATTAGTATCAATCAAAGCAGCTCCCATTGACATCATAGATGTCGCTAGGTGAGCTACTTTTTCAGGAATATAGTTAATTTCCGTAACTATATCTTGACCAATAGCGTGTCCGACAGCAGAACGGTGATATGCAAATGTTTTTCTATCTGAAGAACCATCCACAGGTAGTCCTGAGAAAGCGTAGAACATAAATCCTAACCATCTTTTAGCTGTCATACCACCAGAATATGGTAATTCATTAGCTGGAACATAGTCCAAGCTAGAGAATTGTGTAAGGTCTAAAAGATTAGTCCATTGTTTATGTCCAACAACCCAGAACCTGTCGCCATCATCAGGAACATTTCTTGTGCCAAAGTTTTCAAAAGCAAGTTGGGCTTTAGCTAGACTAAGTCCAGCTGCTGGTGAACCAACAGATTGTGAATTAGATGTAGTATCTAATACAGTAGTTAGTTGGTCATCAGTTTTTCTGCCCAACGCCCACGCAGCATTTTGTGCTACAACTTGGCGTTCATCAATGTTAGTTTTTAGCTCGTCTAATTTATCAACATAATCCGCAGCATAATAATCACTGAGAGTTACATCAACTGTGCTGTGAGAAATATCCATTACTGGAACTTCTCCGTGCCTAGACTTAGTTACAGCTTCACCTGAACCAGTCTTTTGGAATCGAGCCTGACTACCGACAACATTATTGAGTGTTCTAATTGTTCCACGTAATTTGGAACCCATACGCTGATAAGCCATATGGACCTCAGATTCAAATTGCTTAATAAAAGCAGTTGAAATAGTAGAACTCATAACATACCTCGTTATTTGTTGTTGTTAATTGACTTTTAAGTCGCTTCCTATGTTATCTTAAACTGTTGGTATGTTATCCAAAAGGGCATACTTTAGACGAGCTAAAGGCATAGTTAATTATGGTTTAATAATAAATTTATAATGATTCAACGCACAATGCTGATGTTTTCTTTATACACGCTTTAGGAATAGTTGTTACTCTACTTACTTCTGAATCTTCATTAGGATTTTTATCCTTATCAGCTATTAAAGTAATAAATTCATCCGTTTCATTAAAGATAAAACCAACACTAATAACAGTCATTACATTAGCTTTTTTTGCTAATTCCTGTGGAATCCACCCATTTTCTTGGTCTATTGCATCAATCCATTCTACTAATACAGGATTATTTTGCATCTTCATCAGGATAAATCTTTTTAAAAGATTCTTCTACCTTACTTACAAAAGTAGAATCTCTATGAGCTGGATGATGGTATCTTGGGTCTTTCATCATTTTCTCTAATTCTTTTCTACTTTCATCACTATCCAAAGAAGATTGAGGAGTTTGTTGTGTAGGTATACCTGATTTATTTGATTTCATTATTTTTTCTATTGTTTTTACACTATCGGCAGTTGTTAAATAATCTGCCATAGTTTGATATTCTTCATCATTTAATTGTTTCTTTAACCATAAATTAACAGATTCAATTCTTGATTTAGAATTTTCTCCTAGCTTTTGCATTTCATTATCATAGTCTGGTATAGAAGAAGTAGATGATTTTAAGTATTGATTAATTCCTTCATTAAAAATATCATTATTAAATCCTGAATTATAGCAAGTATCTTTCCACCAATTTACTAATGGGTCATCATTAGATATTTCTACTTGTTGTAATTCTTCTGATAATTTAACTTGATAACCTTCTTTAGTTTCAGGTCTATCTTTAACCATATCGGATTCAATTTGTTTTCTTACTGCTGGTGTTAATTCTTCTACTTTTGTATGAAATGCTTTTTCTAAATTTCCGTAACTATCAGAAAATTCTTTTAACTTAACTTCATTCTTTTCAGCATCCCAAAATTTTGTTGGAACAAATTCAGGTTTTTCTGCTGCTTTCTTTTCTTCTTGAAATTCATTAATAACTTCTTCTACTGAAGAAGAAGATTCATTTGATGTTTCTTGTGAAACATTTTCTTCAACCATTTTTCTTACCCCTTTCAATTCGTTGTTCAATTACACCTACTATATACCTTGAACCTTCTAGGTGTCGCAACCTATCATTTGATATTTCAGGTCCACTAACAATATTAACTGTAATTGATTTAAGATATTTTAATACTTCTTCTCCTTTTTTATCATTAAATAATTTAGCAAATAAAAGATTTAATTCATTTTCTTTTTCGTTAGAACGAGTATATCCATCAATACTAAGAACACCCTGTATCTTTTTTTCTATCATTATTGGATAGGTGGTTCTTCCATAGCCATTTGTTCTGGTGGAGCTGGTGGTTGTGGTCCAGCTTCACCAGTAGGAGCAACTTGACCTTGCTGTGCCATCTGAGCTACTTGATTAGCAATAGCTTCTCTTTCTTCAGGTTCACGCAAGATTTCGAGAGGAACACCCAATTTTTTTGCAAGATATTCTGCTGCAACTTCGCTTTTTATTACAATGTTTAACATTTGTGGTCCGAAGCGCATCATAACTAATTCTAAGAAAGAATCAACATTTAATACATCTTGTTGCTGTTGAGCTTTAGATAATGGAGATTCTGCCTTAATTTTTATTTCCCTTCCATCAATGATAGGAAGATTTATTCTTCCTTGTTTCTTTAATAAAAATACCACTCTTTTAACTAATGGTTGTATAAATTCTGCTTGTAGTCTACCATACGCAGCTCCAATTTGTCTTTGTAATTCTGCTTGTCTTTCTGCAACTTCCCTTGCTGACATTGGAGTTTTACTCATTGGTCTGCCTAGCATTTCATTATACAATGCTTTTTTAATATTATGTCGCATATCTTGTAAGACTAAATCTGCTACATTAAAATTACCTCCGTGTTTTAATGGTTGTAATCCATCTGAGTTTGGAGATACAGGAATAACAGAACCGGGAACTAGATTTAATGTATCGGTATTAATTGTGCCATCATCTGATATTTGCCATACACCTGATATTGCCATCTGTGCATTTTCTAAAATCATTTCGATAACAAGGTTGCAAGTCTTAATTGCAGCCATTCCGTTGAATACTGGTCCTCTCCCATAAACTTCTCCTGATGCTTTAGACCATCTGAATACAATCCACGGATTAGAACCTTGACCTACAAATTCTTCTTCATAAATAATCTTTTTCATTTTTTTCATTATAACGCAATAATGCCAAGTTTCTTCATCTGTATCATAACGCTTATAAGTTGCTTCAACAATTTCACATTGTTTATTAGGTTCTCTTTCCATAGCATTAACTATATCATCATCAAATTTAGCATTAGGATATAGAATTTTAACTTGATGTATTGGAATACTTCTAATTCTAAATATCCAATCTACATTTCCATCTGGTCCTGAAAGCAAACACATCTGAGGTAAAGGCACAGCATTAAATTTTATTGGTTGAGATTCATCACCTTCGGTAACTAATAAACATCCAGTTCCTACAGCTAAATCTAAAAATGATTCGTGAGCTTCTTGATTAAAATTACTATTATTAATTACATCAAAAACATAATCAGTTACTTTTTCCAGTTCAGCATTGACTGGCATTTCTTCTTCATTCTCAACATCTGTTCCTGATTTTAAAGAAAACCATTTTGCAAATGCTGGTATCATTCCTGATTGTATTCTTGATGCAAACTCTTGAATACCAACTACTGCTGTTTCATCAAAGATTTTATCTCCTCTATTATGTGCTGGAGATTCAAAATAAAAAGATTCTCGTTGTGGTAATGTATATTCATAACATTCCTCAAATTTAGGAATAAAATATTCTCTTAATGTTTTTGCCTCTTTGTATTTTTGTAATACAAAAGACATTTTATTTTCAGCCATCTATTAACCTAATGTTTTTCTTTTCATTAATTCTTCTAGAAATACTGCAAAACTTTGGTCGCCTCCAGCTTGTCTATAAGCACTTGCTCCACCTTTTCCAGCAGTTAGTAAAGACCTTTTACCTTTTGCTTTTACATAATCAGATGCAACTACATTACCATCAGATGATGGTGTTGTATCAGATACTGTAGTTATAGCTGGAGCTGGAGCTGGTGCTGGAGCTGAACTCCCTCCACCAGTTACTTTTTTGATTACTTTTTTTACTGCACCCATAATTATCCTCTCTATTTAATACTTTCTAAATACTCCTTACATCCCATACTTTTCAACGCACAATACAAACTATAAGGCGTTATCATCCATTTGCGTATTCCTACAAGATGCCTAACAGCTGTTACACAATTTGTAAAAGCCAATTCCATTATATAAAAGTTAGGTAATTCCTTAGATTCTACTATTAAAAATTTAGCGTTATGATGTTCTTTAAAATATAAACTTGCTGTCAGCATTTCGTCTTTTGTTAAGTTTCTTATATCAATTCCGTTCTTTCCCCAATTATATGAAATCCATAATTCGTTTTTAGAATCATACTTAAAAGCCATACAATGTTTAAAATCTTTATGTGTCCACCAATGAAACCAAGCTGGTCTTTCTGGTTTACTCGTAAAAGCTATAATCCACTCCTCATTCTTTGCCATAAAGATTTTCTTTTTACTTTTTCTTTTCGTTTAAAAACATCATAATTTCTTTCTATAACAAAAGGTTTCATAGGTTGTCTACCTCTTACTAAAGATTTACCTTCACCAGCTCCTAACATCATATACTGCATAGCATCCATAATATGAGAGTATCTGTTCTTCATTGGCTTATCTTCATATCTATCACCTGATACTTGTAATCTTCTGTAATGATAACCACCTTGAAAACCTTTTCTAATATTAATACATTTAGGACTAACAAGAAAACCTGTTTGTCCATCTACCATTCTAGTTAATGCTGAATTAACAGCTTCTAATCGTAAGGATATATCATTGGATGGAGCTGGGTATGCTTGTATTCCAGCTCCTCTTAATATCTGAAAGGGAGTTGATTCATCTGTTTGAGAACGAAAATCACCAGCTGGGTCGCCATAAATATTAAATTCTGTTTGTTTGTATTCCGTCATTTCCTGTCGCAAGAGTTCAGCAAACTTCACAGCTCCCATATCCTGACATACTAATTCTTTGAGAATATGCCATATACCCATTCCTATTCGCTGGGCAAAAACAGCTGAAGGTGTCAATCCAAAGTCTATCCCAATATATATTGGAGCTTTAGGCGTGAAAGGGATAGCATCTTGAGAAAGGTGGGCATCTTCGTTAAAAGAGTTAAAGACAGGTTTTCCTTCTTCGATAGCTCCTAAACGATTCATAATATAAACATCTATCCATCCTTTAGACTTACCTCGTATAATATTATTATAATATTCATTATTAAGGTTCTTTGTATTTTCAGCTTTATTGTTTGGTTCATATCCTATGAGTTGATTCTCTTTACTCTTAACTTCTTTCATTCCTGATGGCTGTATAAAAAATTTCCAGTTGTCAGGTTTGATTAACATCAGTCTATCTTCCTGTGTAATGTAATCTGGTATCTGTGCCTCGCCTGACATTATGGACCACCAATGGTCCTCCTCAGGAGCATTGGTATCTGCTATCACACCGAACCAAGATGGTCCTCCATCCTTCATAGAAGGGAAACGACCAACACGCATAGAACACGCATCAATGATGGCTTTGGGTAATTCCCTTGCCTCGTTAATCCATACGCCAGTTAATTCTAAGGAAAGAAGTTTCTTGACATCCTCAGGTCTGTCCAACGCTAAAAAAATAACTTCCAGTTCGACTTCCCCTTTGTTCAATCTATGGGTATAGGGAACACTCCAGTTGAAAGCTCCCCAGTTATTTTCATCAAACCAGTCAAGCCAAGTCTTGATAGTTGTTGTTCTCAGTTGAGGATTGGTATTTCTAATGACTGCCCATCTGCTTCTGCGTTTGCCATCACTATTCTTTTCTTGGATTAAAGCTCGTCTAAAAACTTCAACACAACACGCCACGGATTTTCCTGAACCCACAGGACCTCGTATTCCTCTAAAGAAAGAGGAATCTTTCATAAATTCCTTTATGACATTTCCGTCTGGTTTATAATGAAATGTAGTCATTTATCATCTTTGGTCAAACTTACCATCAATGAATGTTTTTATCAATGCTTCCTTTATTTTAGGTGTCAAAGAATAAATATATTTATCAGCTTCATTGTTTGTTATCCATTCTGTAGGATAATGTCTGAAGTGAACTTTTTTTACTATCTTCCTTAGAATTTGTATATCTTCATAAGTAAGGGTGTCGCCAGTATGTAATTCTGTCATTAGTGTATTGTAACTGGATTATCTTCTTCAATTTTATCTTCGGCTCTAAGCGTTTGCAAGGCGAACTGTTGTATCATCATAGCTGCCATAGCGTATTCATCAACTGTCTTATTGTTACCATAAACACCCTGAACCCCATCTTTCCATTCAATATGGATGGTAATATTCTCTATGTTATTTTTGAGATTGATTAAATGCTTAACAACGGATTCAACTGTTGCATCAATATTTTGATTTGGACTTTTTTCGGTCATAATTTTTTTTGGATGCTTTCTTTCGCTGACGATACTTACTCGTCATTAGTTCCTTCGCATAGGGATTCTTTTTCTTCTTAGCCATTAATTATTTTTCTTATATTGTTGATAGACATTCTTCCATTCACCCCAATTTTGTCTGACCTTTCCTATAACCTTTCCTTTTATGATTTCAGTTTTAGGATTAGTTTTATCCCTTAGTATTTGAGCTTTAACTCTCTCTAGTTCTGAAATATGTTTAACAGGTTTTGGTTTGGAATAAATATTTTTTACTTGTTTAATAGGAGCTGCAGATGTTCCTTTCGGTAAAGTAAATTCTTGGTCATACCCTGACTTCACCTTTCTTAGATTTCTAATCTTTCCACCACCAGACCTACTGCCCATTAGAATATCCAGTTATAAACAATCATACACGCAATAACCACAAGAGCAGCAGAAAGTATCTTACCTCTCTTGCTTAGCTTCTTCCACGTTTCCTTCATCGTTTCCATCTTGCCTCCTTATTAAAGACTTTGGTTTAACTTTACCCATCCGTCTTACAATACTTGCAGCGACAGTCAGGTTTGGGTTCGAACCCTTAGGTTCACTCCTTTGCTTCTGAAATGGATTTCTTTTCATCTACGATTTCTTTTCAAGAGTTAAAAACCATTTAAGCTCATTTGAGAACCTGTCAAGCAGTAAAATATATTTTTCATACTTTCTCAACGCACAACGAACCTTTTTGAATAAAATTGCTAGTGAAGGACCACTAGCTATAATAGCAACTAGTTTTTTAAACCCCCACCTCTTATATAGCATATACATACCCCTTGACCACGCATACGCATAGGAACATTAAGATAAGTCTATCTTCACGTTGATATCACCATCAAGAGTGTGTTTTACCTTATCAGGTGCCTTGAATCCTACTCTATCCAGTATATCTCTACTAGCTTCCAGCTGAACATATTCTGATTTAGCGTGGTCAAGGAGATGTCGTAATCGTTTCATCCCTGATACGCTTGCTAATGCAAGATGATGTCCGACTTGTTGCATTAGATACTGCTGAACTTTGGGTAATCGTAGTGTCTTACTGGCTGTTACTCTACCTGATTCTCCCTTTGCATATCCAGCGATTTCAGCAGCTTTTACTACGGACACATCTTGAGATACAAGCGTATCAACAAGGGTGCGTTGTTTGTAAGTTAATTTATCAGTGATAAGTTTTTTCGACATAGCTCTTAGACGATATACACTAATAGTTTTTATTGTCAACGCACACCTTGTATAGCATAGCTAGGGATGAAACACCACGACATCTAGTATGTATACGCATTAGATGGATGGGGGTTTAAAAAAAAGATAAACGCCAAATGGAATCACATTGGACCAATTATAATTGGAATTATTTTACCCCTTAGTCAAGACTTTCTAAGATTGTTAGTCGCTAAACCACAAAATGATATTCAAAGAAACACTAAATTCCAATTATAATATGGAACTCTATTACATTTTAACGATTTAATTGTTTCATTATAGTTTTTCAAGTTTTATAATTAAGCTCTAATAAATCATTGGCGTTTATCATTACAATACAACAACTAATATCATCATTATTAACACCTAATTTTTGTAAATTTCCTCAGATTGTAATGAGCAAGTAGTTCTATATTCACCTCATTCAATTTGATTTCTATCTCATAGCTCTAAAACAACTTGATAAATAATACCAAGGAAGGATATGAGGAAATATCTTAAGCAAAATCATTAAAAGAGCTAATACTATGTGTATCCTCAATATTCATAGATTTTCTAGCGTTTTCGTAACTGCGGCTGAACGTTCCTTTTTACGCCTTTGTGTGTCCACGAAAAGGCGAAAATGGGTTTCGCCTTCGTAACGAAAACGGAGAAAATCTAATGAATCTTGTGAATACCCAAGCATTAGCAACTTTTAATGATTTTACTAAAAGATATATTTATGAAGGTATTATCAATCAAGTTGCAAGAGCTATGGATACAAATAAAACTAAACAAGGTGAATTAGAAGCTACTAAAGCTCATTACGAATCATCAGAAACAAAAGTTGGTGTTAATAAAGCTGACATAGTTGTTGATAATTGCAACGACAAACTTGGTGATTTACAAGGGCAATTAGAAAAGCTAGAAAAACTGTATAACGAAGCAGTTAAATCGTTCGAAAAAGATATAGGTGTTCCATTTTATAAATGGAATAGAAGTATTTCTAAAGAACAGAATATTATAGCTAAGCGACTAATTCAATCTAAGAAAATCTAAGACTAAGGGGGATGAAATACTCCCCCTTATACCTATGTCCTAATGTTGTAATAATACAACAGAAGGAAGGAAAAGAACAGTAGAGAAAATCATTCAAATTATCTTTATTGTTGCACTAATGCAATAGATAAGATAAAATGAATGATTAAATAAAAAGGAGAAAAAACTATGAATGGACTAGCAATAGCTAACGCATTTCACAAAATGGAAAATGAAATGGAAGTTACTAGACACGACATAGGTATTATTCAGCACGAAATACTGAATGATAGAAAAAATCTTTTTACAAGAGAAGATTATAAAAAGATTAGTGAATGGTTAATAGACCAACTAATGAAATTAGATAACATAAAACAGGAGCAGAATTATGAATCAATTAAAACCTAATTTCAAAATGAGATTGATTAAATTTATATTCAAATCAATCTTTGCAGCTGTAACTATAATGTTATTATTTATGTATCTATGGATAATAACACCATAATATTAGTCGAGAAAATACTCCCCAGTCGTTCCTTGTTGGGGAGTATTTTCTCTCAACAATAAATAAAGGAGAAAAATAATGAAAACAGATGAAGTAAATAATATATTTCAAATGTTATGTAAATTTAATCCCAATGCTGATATGAGATTTGAGGGAACTGAGTATATATTTTCTAGCGATAAAGAAAATAACGAAGTTGAGTGGTCACATAAAAATATTAAATCAATAGAAATTATTTTTAATAATCAAGGTAGAGGAGGATATACAGAAATGGTGGTAAAACTATGAGTAAACTTAAAGATAGTTTAACAGAAAAAGAAATGGATTCATTAACAAAAAGTAATCAAGATGAAATAGAATCAGCTATGATGACACATCATAGTTTATGTGAAGCTAAGCAAGGTGTAAGAGCTGCGTTAATGTATCTAATAAAAACTAATAGACAATTTAAAATATCTGGTAATGAAGAATTAACAAAACAATATTTTAAATTAAATGAAGAAATACTAGGACATCAAAAAATGATGGAGGTTTTATGATAAATTTTTGGGAAATATTTCAACCTAGAAAAATTTTAAGTCAAGAATTTTTAGCGTTAAAACAAGTCATTACAAAGCAAACAGAAATACTAGACATTGAGGTCCACAAAATGAGTAATGTTGTAAGTAAAGTAAATGACCACGAAGCATTATTAAAAAGAATAATGCCTCATATATCTAAGATAGAAAAAATATCTGATACACTAAAAGATGCAAAGAATAGTATCTATAAAGATATAACTAAATTAAATGAAAGGGAAAAATAATGACAACTAATATAGGTGGAGTTGAAGCATTAAATTTTGATGATATAAAATTTGATGTAGAAACAGGACCAATAAAAGATAAAGAAGGTAGAGATATACCTTCAAATGTTAGACGAGGTATATATAATAAAGATAATGGTGAATTAATATCTACTTGTGGTAGTAAGTATCAACCAGTAGCTCATTATCTAATAGGAGAAAAGATAAGAGATAAATTAATTCAATCTGAAATAGATTTATCAAATATTGAAGTAACTAATGAGTTATATGATAACGGAACTAAATGGAGAATGTCAGTTATTTTTAATAAATACATAGCTGAACCAGCTGTTGGTGATATATTAAAATTAAGATTAGTAGTTGATTCTAGTTTAGATTTATCAAGAATGTTATCAAGTATATTTGACGCATTAAGAATGTGGTGTTTAAATGGATGTTTAAGTTCTTTATATAGAATAAATAATAGATATAAACATACATCAGGTCTTAATTTAGAAGCATTATCTAATAAGATAGCATTAGCTCCTAGTAAATTTAATGAAGATAAAGAATTATTTTCAGCTATGATTATATCAGAAGTATCTAAGGATGAAGCATTGCAATTTATTAAAAAAACAATAGCTCATAGACCTAAACCATCTCAACCAAATCACTATTCAAAACCATTAACAGACAATCTAATAAATAGATTTGAAAAAGAAGCTACAGGATTAGGTTATACTATGTGGGCATTATATAATGCATTAACACATTATGCTTCACATCCTGATAAAACAGAAGATTGGGGAGAAACAAGAGGAAGATTACATAATGTTCAATATCATAGAGAAGGACAAGTTGCTAAAGCATTACAACATAATATGTGGACAGTATTATTAAACCCTATTGATGTAAGAAAGGATTATTATAAATATAATTAAAGAACACTATCTGATAATCGAGACACAGTTATAGATAAAGATTATATGTAGTTAACCATCCGTCTTTGGCACTTCTATAGCTTGAGAGTTAGATGATAGTATAGAAAAGAGTGATAGTCCTTACTTAAGTTGAATGCAAATATAAAAAGTTGGTGTTGCCTTTCACTCTTTTCGCTAAAGAATACTAGCTGCTGTTAAAACGATTAAGTTCTAGTGTGAATTCAGCAGATAGTAAAAGAACATTCTACTATGCTGGTCAATGTAGCTCATTGAGAAAAGAAGATAGTCGTAATCAGCTCTTTATAGTAGAGTTAGGGAGGTAGCTATGAAAAGTTGGGATTTATTTCCTTACGGAAAGACCAGAAATAATCCTTTGTCATAAGACTAGTAGCTCTACCTCCCCCAATGGAAAACTAATTAATGAAAGGAAATAAAAATGAAGGCAAAAGAACTAAAAGAAATACTAAATAAAATTCCTGATAATTTAAATGTATTTTTATCTACATATGACAATCATCAAAGAGTATTAAAATTAGGTTCAGTAACACAAGAATTAAATTATGGTTTTAATGATGTGTTTGATGTTAAAGAAATAAGACAAAAAGAAATAGTAATTTTAAGACAAACACCATATCATATAGTTGAAGATGACAATTTATGAAGATTAAGATAGATTTATTATAGAAATTATGGCATTAATGCATTATGTTACATATTGTAGATATAATAAAGAATATGAAAAGAGAAAATACTATACAAAATATTTGCAAAGATGTTGGTATTAATCCAAGCACATACTATAGGTGGGTCAAGGGCAAGTATGAACCAAGAGCTGAAACAACTAGAAAAATATTTAATGCCCTACACACTAAAAAAGAAAAAGAACGACAAGTTTTGGAATAATGTAATCTTACCATTTATTGAACGGAGGCATAAAATGGGATTAACACAGATGGATGTAAACGAACAAATTGGTGTCGCTGATAAGCTGGTATCAAAGTGGGAATGTGGTATGCGTAGACCGAATGTATATAATTTATATAACTGGGCAGAAGTATTAAAATGCAAGATAGAGTTAAAAGAGAAGTAACAAAACTATCTAGGTCTTTAAGGTCAAATAGAATAAGGAGTAACATTGACTGGTCCAACCCAAACAAAAGAAAAGAGAGATGGATTGAAAAGAATATTAATTTTATTATGAAATTAATTCCTACTTTCCCACTAATCAGCTTTATGGAACACTATGAAAAAGGAGAAAGACAAGCTAAAAATTTAATGGAGAAAATATCTTCAGCAAGATTAAGAAAAGAAAACTATAGTAAAGACTACTGGATGAAAGCAACTACAGTTAAAGAAGAAAAACGACAACGAATTAAAAAGGAGAAAAAAATATGAGTGAATTAGCATACACACAAGAAGAAAGAATGAAAGGTATCGGAGGTTCTGATGCGAAAAAAATTGTAGCTGGTGATTGGTATGAATTATGGCTAGAAAAAACTGGTAAAAAAGAACCACCAGATTTATCTAATGAATTTCCTGTTCAACTAGGAGTATGGACTGAATCATTTAATCTTAAATGGTTTGAAAAAGAAATGGAAATGGAAGTAACACATACTGGTTTAAAAATTAGTGATAAAAAAAAGTTTATGTTTGCTAATGTTGATGGTTTAGTTCACGATAAACTTACAGGTTTTGGTATCTTTGAAGCAAAACATTTAAACGGATTTGTTACACAAGAAAAAGCAATAGAAACATATCTACCACAGATACATCATTATATGTATGTCTTTGAATGTAATTACGCTTGGTTATCTGTTATCTTTGGTAATAGATATGGAGCTTATCGTATTGAAAAGAATGAAAAATTTATGAAAGAATTAGTAGAAAAAGAGGAACAGTTTTGGAGCTTTGTTGTGCAAGACAAACCACCATATGATGGTGAAGGTATTGAAACACCATCAACTAAAGAACTTGTGTTAGATAAGATGATAGTAAAAGATATGTCTCAAAGTAATTCTTGGGGAGATTATGCTGGAATTTTAAAAAGAACACAAGAACAAGCTATAGGATTTGAACACGCAAAGAAAGAAATCAAATCCCTTATGCAACCTGATTGGAGAGAAGCATATGGACACGGAGTAGTATGTAAACGAACTAAAACAGGTAGACTTAATATTAAAATAGGAGAAAAAGATGACTAAAAGATTTGATAGTCAAAAGAAAAAAGTATTTAATCACTTATTTTTTGGTAAGACTATAACACCAATAGAAGCTCTAAAATTATTTGGAGCTTTTAGATTATCAGCTATCATTTATGATTTAAAACAAGATGGCTATGATATTAAAACAACTATAATAAATAATGGAGAAAAAAGATATGCCCAATACAACTACACAGGATACTACACAGAACCAGAACAAAAAAATCTGGGATAAATTAAAGAAAACTGACCCAAGAGCAACTAAAGGTATGAATAAAGGTTGGGGAAACCTAACTACTATTGACCCTCAATGGCAGATAATGAGAATGACAGAACAGTTTGGTCCTATAGGTAAAGGTTGGAAACATAAAAATAAATTTACTTATACTGATAAGCTAGTCTTTGCTGAAGTTACTATCTATTGGTTAGATAATGATACTAAAGCATTAACTAATTGTTATGGACCTATACCTTCTGTTCAAAATTTATATAAAGGTAATGGTAAGTTAGATGATGAAGCTCCTAAGAAAGCTATGACAGATGCTATGACTAAAGCATTTAGTCATCTAGGATTATCAGCAGATGTATTTATGGGTAAATTTGATAGCTCTAAATACATTGATGAATTATATAAAGAGTTTAATATTAAATCTCATAAGGAGGTAAAGAATGATAAATGAAGTAACACTACTAGGTAGGCTAGGAGCTGATGCTGAAATAAAAGATACTAGCAAGGGAGAGAAGATGGCTAAGCTATCCCTAGCTACTAATCAAAAATATAAACAAAATGAAGAATGGAAAGAAAAAACAGAATGGCATAGGATAATAGTCTTTGACCCAAGATTAGCAGAAATGCTAGAAAGAACAGGGAAAAAAGGAGAAATGTTCTATGTCAAAGGAGAGATAACAACTAGAAAATTTGAGGCAGAAACAGGAACAAAGTGGATAACTGAAATTACTATCCCCAAATTTAGAGGAGTTATTAAAAGAATTGGATTAGGTGGTGGTGGATTTGAGGATGTTACACCCACAAAAACATCCGAAAATACACCTAAAGAAGATATTAAGGATGATATACCATTCTAATTAGAATTACCCTCTAGAATAGCTTTAAAATGTGTTTTAAAGGGTGATATGGCGGGGGGTAGTGCCAAGAGGATTGTGTTTGATGTTCGGCATATATATAATGAGAGCTTGTGAACTATTACACAAAGTAATCAAGAGTTCCTAAAAACTACCTATAAAAATCGGTCAATTTCGCCACTATGTGCAAGGTTTTGACTTGGCTTGGGTAGTGCCATTAAGAATAGTAAAAAAGTTTTGTAGAAAACTACCCCATAAAAAAAGGAGAATATAAATGACAAACAACCAAGCAATACCTATGAGGATTATTCTTAAATGGTTAGAGGAATGTCCTTATGAAACTTATATTAGTTCTATGTCTGGTTCTATAATCCACATTAAAGTCTGCATAGAATCTAAATCTGACAAAGAAATAGATAAAAAAAATGAGTATATTAAATGAAAGAAAAAATATTAAAGTGTTTATTACGCTATGGTGAGATAGCTTTAAGAGAACCTAAGACAAAACAACAACAATTAGATAGAAATATGTGGGAAAGATTAAACAAAATATGGAGAGTGAGATATGAGGATAAAGAACACAGAAATTAAAGAATTAAAAAAAGAAATTGAAAGATTAACTCAAATACTTAGAGAAAAAAATCAACAAATTATACATTTAAGTTCTAATTTTGATAATAAAATCAAAGAACTAATTAATGTTAAAAAGAAAATAAGAACAATACCTTTATATACACCTAAAAGTTATTTAAAAATGATTAAAAAGGAGAAAGAATATGAACAACATAATAAAACTAAAAGAAGTAATAACAAATTCAAATAATAAAAGAGGTAGGAAAAAGAAAGTAGAAATGAAATTTCATAAATGCGAAGATTGTAATTTAAAATATTGTGAAGATGTATTAATGAGCTATAACTATAATGATATACATACTTGGTATTGTTTGCGTTGTTATAATAAAAAGTTTAGTTAAATGATAATCAAAACTTATTTTGTTATTGTATTTTTTAGCTGGAATTTCAATGCTTTTTATGTCCAGCAAATATATAGTTATGAAGAATGTCATAGAATTTCTAAAGAATTAGATGGAATAGCACACTACTGCACAGATGCAGAAGGAGTATATAATCAAATATTAAAATATCATAAGGATATTGACAACGCATATAGAGATGATTAAAAAATAAGTGCTTGTTCCTTGACAAGATAAAGGGGGGCTATAGTAGGTATCTTTTTTTCTCCGTTCCTACTGCTCCCCTCATTAAAGGAGGATAAATGAAATATGTAGCTCAATGGTATTGGTGTAAGGATTGGAAAAACAGATGGTGTAAAGCTTATTATGTAGGACCAAGAACAGATTGGATGTTTTTATTATGAAAAAATATTACCCACATTTAAACCAAGGAAAGAAACCCTTTGAAAAACAAATAGGTGGAAATCATTATTTAGAATGGACCATTCAGCCAATGGAATTTTTTATAGCAAATAAAATTCCAAAAGCTGAAGGAGATATTATTCAATATCTTTTACGCAATAAAGGTAATCGTAGACAAGATTTAGAAAAAGCTCAACACGTATTAGAAATGCTTATTGAAAACTTGGACCGTGAACCCAACCAACCATAGCTAATCTAGTTCCTTTAGTAACTTTAGATACCCTATGCCATACATAACTAGGAAATAAAATGATAGTTCCTTTTTCTCTCATTTTATCTTCATTATCATAACCATAAAATTCTAAATTACCACCTTCATAATCTTTTGAATCTGATAATTGAATTGTATATCCTAACTTACGAGTAGGTTCACTATAAGTAAAATCAAAATGCCAATCAAAATGAGTTCCAGTTCCATACTTAAATACTGATGGATGGTCTGTTGTAAAATTTAATCCAGTAACATCAAAGTTCCACCAATCTCTATTTAATTCAGAAACAATATTAGAAATTTGAGTAAATGGAAAACCATCTTTATCTGGTATTAATAGCTGTTCTTGATTAGTTCGCATTTCAGATTTATAAGCTCCTGAATCACCAGTTTCTATTCCTGATTTAATCCATTTATTATCATCTAACATTGATATTATTTTTTTAATATGTTCATCATTAAAAGACTTATGATAAATATATGAGTTAATAACTTTTCTATTTCCTCTAGGTTTAATTGGATAATACATTAGTTTAATCTCCTTTGTTTATATCTTTCTTCAAGTGTTTGCATAGATATAGAATTAACTTCTTGAATATGATTATCCCATATACGAAGTTCAGTTATTTGCCAAGTCCAACCTGATAAATTATGTTTAGCATATTCTTCTATATGACCATAAGGCATAGAAGAACCCACATTAACTACCCTTCTATATTCTAATGGAGAACCTAAGACAGGCACTCTAATATCTTGGAATCTATGAGAATGACCAAAGACTAAATCTTTAGATGATTCTGTAGCTATCTTTCTTTCAGCATTAATACCACCATATTCCCTACCCATAGAATTTTTAGGACAATGACAGAAATTTACACCACCAAACTCAAACATCTTTGCATATTCTATACACTTCCAGTTGAATGATTCCATAAGTTCATAAAATTTTTCTTGAAGCATACCAAAAACAGGTGGATTTTTATCTGCGTATTTATGTAATCTGTTTTCGTGATTACCTTCTGTTAATATTTTTCGGACATTGAATTTGCCCATCCCTCTATCAAGTTCTTGTAAACACTTCTGTAATGAATCCATATCTTCTTGATATAAAGGTTTGGTAACTTTTGCAGTATAGGTGTCATCAGGTATGAAATGACAAAGAGAATCGAAAGAAGAAATATCTCCAATATGGATAAGAATATCAGGTTTAAGCTCAGCACAAAACTTACCAATCCAAAAAAACCTATCTTTAGACATTTTTGGGCTATCGTGAGAATCTCCAATAACAAGAACTGTTTCCTTTTTAATGCCTGTCATCTACTTTCTTGGTTTTCTCATAGCTACGAGCAAATCCAAGACCGAGCATACCAAGAATAATTGGGTATAATTCGTTTAAAGAAATATTAGGTAATGTAATATCTAATTTGGCAAACGCAATATACCATTCCATACAAGGAGCTACTATAAAATTAAAAGCTAAAGCACTTGCCGATATCCAACCTATAAATGGTCGCCAACCAGCAACAAATAAACTTTTATGTTTGGCTTCTGCTATATTTACTTCTATCTGTTTTTCTTTTAGCTTTGCATCTATCTCAGCTAGTGTTCGTTGTGCTATCTTTTTTTCTTCGTCTGATTCATAAAGTTCATCTACTACTTTTAATCCAGTAGATAAAATAGATTTGCTAATTTTACCACCACCAATTAATCCAGTTAATAAACCTAACATATTACCTCACATTATTATAGAATAGATGATTACCTATAGTTACGATAGGTGTCAATCCTTTAGTCCATTTTGGTTTAATAGATGAAGTATGATAATGTGTTGAACCTTTAGTATTATCTTTAAATTCATTGTTTAAAACTTGCTCGGCAAGTTTCAGTAGATTGGCAAAAGTTTTATTCCGCTTATCAAGTGATGAGATAGTTTTAAAATTTGGGTCATTATGATTCCAGCAACTAAATTGCCACGCTTTTAAGCAAACATCTTTTATGTTTTTACCATACCAAGTCTTTTTTTTAACTCTATTTTTAATGACATTAGCTACTGCTATTTGTCCTTCTTTTCCTTCTCCTCTTGCTTCTCCATATAAAGTCTTAGCCATTATATCTATAGCTTCTTTGTCTATCATATTAAATCTTCCTTAACTGTTGGTTTATCTTCTTTTAACATTTCATATGTTATACGCCATTTTGGAGGTTGCCAAGTAATATCTATTATATTGCCTTCTTCATCTTTGATAATATCCCAAGAATTTTCACTAGAATTTATTGATGGTTTGCCTTCTACAATTTTATCTTCAATAAGGTTTGGACCTATCCAAAGTTTATATTTGTATTTCATTAAATATTTATAGAATATTTAATCGTTGTCTGTCAAATAGATGTGGTATTTTTATTAGGAACTGGAACGCATCTCATTACCATACTTACTTTTCTTCCTTTTAAATCTTCATCAATTAATTTAATAAGGGAATCTAATGATACCTTACATTCTTCTATTGTTTTATATTCAAGAGGAATAGCTGAAGGAAAACATATAGGAGTTGTTGCACTAGCCAACTGTAAAAAACAAATCATTACTTGAATAAAATACATTAGTATTCATAAGTATTTGTGTTGCTATTGTTTTGCAACAATTTAAATATTTGTTTGTGTTGTTGCATAATTTCTTTGTCTTTGCTTTTAGATTTCTTTAATTCTTTTTTAATAGCTTTCACATCTTCTATTAAGTTAGCTAAATCTAATTTCATTTTAACTTGATTCTCTACAACATCAGCTTCATTTTCTTTTTCAAATTTATCATAGAGAATATTTACTCGACTATCAATTTTTGAAACATACCATACCAAAGCCACAGCTTGTAAGAGTATAGCAAAAATTAGAGCTGCATTAAATTTCATTCCGTTCATTTTCTACCCCATTTAAATTCTTGTTTAATTGTCCAGCTTGTTTTATGCGAATCAGAAGTTGTCGTTGAATCATTCTTAGCATCTTTTGCTGTATCATTTTCCGTATTTGATTCACCATAAGTTACTGTAGTCTTTGAAGGAGCAACAGACATTCCACATCCCCATAGAGAAAATAAAGTTAAACTAATCATCAAGAATTTTAATAATGTGTTTCTTGCCATCTTCTTTCCATATTTCTGTTTCAGCTTTCACAGGTCTACATTCCATTCTTGGTCCATCTTTTCCCATTGACCTTTCACTAATCCTCTTTGCTTTAAGGCAATCAGATAAACTATCATAGACAACGTGTTCCTTTAATTCCACACCTACAAACATTAATAAGGCAATTATACTTTCTACCATTAATGACTTCCATTCTCTCTTACTTTATCTTTAAGCTCCTCAATATTACCTCTAGCTTCAACCATATCTTCCTGTAATCTTTTAATATTAACTTGGTTAAATTTCATTTCTTCCATTTGTTTTTCAATCTTATCTAACATTCCAGCCATATGCTCTATCAACATAAATTGCTCACTATCTGCAGGTAAAGAACCTAATTCTCCCCTAGGCCATTTAATTCTAAACTCAATATTCTTCTCAATGTCAGTAGCGATTAATTTATAATTCGTTTCAAGATTACTGATTCTTTCTTGTATACCAAAGTAAGCATACACTCCGATTGCGACACCTCCGAGTAAGCCAATTAAATTTTTAATCGGGAGAGCGACAGCTGATTTATCGCTTATGACTGGAGCTGTTTCAGGATATTGTCTTGTTGCCATTTATGCACCACAAGATTCACATTCTTCTGGGCATTGACAATCTTCTTTTGTTTCAGCTCCACAAGTAGGACACTTATCCATTTCGTTTTCCTTTATTCCATCTCTTATGCCAAGCCCAACAGCTTATTGAACTTCCATAAGTTTCACAAAAATTTAAAAATTTATCTTTCAAATATTTACACATCAAATGTATCTTTTATTTCTTCTACTGTTAAACCTAATGCTTCAAGTTTAGATTTAGCACTAGCAATTCTTAAAGGTTTTTGTGTTTCTTCTAAATCAAAATCAGTTTGCATTTGTAATAATCCATTATTACATTCTTGTTCTGTTGGTTTAGATTTAGTATTATCGTGCAAAATTAAATTAGCATAAATTTTATTTTGAGAATCACTCCAACCAAACCATTGACCTTGATGAAGTTGTATTAAATAATCTTCTATGTGTGTTGGTCTAGCCATTAAGTATCCCCTAATCGTAAAAATAAAACTGCTGTAGCATTATTATTTGTGCTTCCAAGAACACTTGAGTTAGTATTTTGCATACCAATTTTAAATTTTACCTTAACATTTGTTGTGCTAGTTACATCTAGCATTGTTGAACAAACTCCAACACCGTATTCAGATTGGTCATTAGCTGTGCCTTGTGCATTAGAAGCAACAGTTTCGTATGATGAATTATTAGTTGTTGCTTGTATCATTCCTTCTGTATAATGGTTATCTGCTGAAGTATTTTGTGTATAATAATAAAATTGAACATACCAAAAACCTGTTGAGGGAAAGGTAAAAATTCCACTGCTTTCTGCCATAGCACTTCCTAAACTTCCATAAGAAGAATTATCTTGAACTTCCCAATTACTAGCAATAGGGTCGGCATTACCAGAAAAACCTGTTGTTAATCTCCACATTGAAGCTGCTGTAATTCCACCTGCAACAGTAGCGTCTTGAAAATCCATAGCTGTAGCAGAAGTTGCCGTTACTCGTTGTCCTGAACTAGCTGTATCACTTCTGTTTAATGCTCTTAAATTTAATGTTGTTATAGCCATTCATTATTCCTTCGGATATTTTGTTTTAATTTCTGAAACTTTTGTTTGCCAAGCTTCTATTCCATTTTCAGTTATGTATTGTAATTGTTCATAAGGATTTCCATATTCACTTAAACGATTGCGAATTGCTTGTTTGTTATTATCTTTTGTAGTTGCTTCAGCTTCTAAAGCATCTAATTGTT